>Ga0209052_1000346_pt1 | contig 14068 bp, 9 predicted proteins | sample WorMetHEROISLAND_2_FD_187409 | JGI IMG/M metagenome (GOLD analysis project Ga0209052, IMG submission 187409) | Marine gutless worms symbiont microbial communities from Max Planck institute for Marine Microbiology, Germany - Olavius sp. 4 HERON... | ecosystem: Host-associated > Annelida >...
TTGTTCTGTGTGAAAAGATGGCACTTGGTAACATTGGGAATTATTGGTGACCTGAGAATCGAGTATGTTGCTAGTGATGTGGTCTGTGAACTCTCTCACGCGAACTGCACGCTTCTGTCGTTTCTGTGTTAAGTAGGTTTCTGTGCAGATAGCTGGTACTGACCCTTCAACCAGTTTGAACAAGAAGGCAAGACGAAGATGCCTTCTTCGTTCCTGATACGACAGGAGGTTCTGACTGTTGAGCATCTGGGTAACACAGCCCGGTGATCTAGATCTGTAATCACGAGTGATGAATCTGACACCTTGCCGCTGCACTCTGTCAAGTCGGTCAATGTCCTGTTGAAGATATGGGTCCCAGACGATAGCACCATATTCAATAACAGATCGCACCAAGGAGAGATAAGCATTGCGTCGACATGCCATGGGACAGTTCAACAAGTTTCGGCGGAGGAAACCAATAGTGGAGCTAGCCTTCTGCGTGATTTTTGAAATATGGGTACTCCACTTTAAGTCCTCAGAAAGTTTTATGCCACTTGAAAGTGTGAAGTGTCATAGTATTTCATTTTATATACGGCGTCTTCGTAATGTGTCTGCATCGTATTTATTGAACTTTGCAGTGTCGTAACAGTGTCATTTGGGCAGTAAAAGACTGTTAGTTTGCAACAGGAATTGTATGAAAAGTACACCGAATACACGATTCTCAGGGGCAGAACTCTAAAAAAGTTTTTGGGAGGACGGGGCACAACACCTTCCATAGACAACACTTCTCCCCAGGCCTCGCTTAGCCCCCATCTCTTAAACACTGACTTTGTTTAATTGGCGCCGGTATAAGTACTCTTATTTACTTACTTATTCATTATTGGATAACAGACCAAAACCGTTTCAACATCGAGCATCGATTCTCTTGAATCTCCTCAATGCACGGACAGTGTTCTCGCTGTAATGTCGTTACTTTAAACGCTACGAAGACAACTCTGAATTTTTGTTTGCTCACGCATGTCTCGCGTATTTTCATTTCCAGCGCACGTTAAATTGTTAATTTACTGTCAAACTGTATTGAAAATGAAGGTGACTAAATCTGACCAAATATATTAGAAACAAATGCTGATCTGTTTTAAGGTCGTATTCGCGACATTTTTGGAAATCTGACAACGAGATTGGATGTCGGAAGAACGGTAAATCATCTCTATCAGCAGGGTGCGCTGAACGACAAGGAGTTCAACAAAATCAGAGCGCTCAGCAACAACGATCTGCCAATACGAGCTGCGGAAGAGTTGTTGAACATCGTGCTCTCACAAACTGCTGACTTCTTCGACTGTTTCTTGGATTCGCTGAGAAAGACAAACCAGCTGGATGTTCATCAGTGGATTGTATTGGAAGGTTTGTCGTGTTAGATATATTTTGTTTTCATACTATTACGTACTAGATGACAGCAATAATAAATGACATATTTCACACCGTGGCAGTCTTTTTCGCTACTTAAATTTCAGTGGTAGGACTATCTGGTGCCGTGCTTACTGACTTTGCTGTCCTAGCAAGATTTTAGGTGCGGCCCTTTAATTGCTTTGCAGTTTGCCTTTGTTACAGTGTCATAATAACGCCCTCGCAGATAGGCATGATCATCATCATTTACTTCCTTAAAGTAGGTACACGATGAGTAGTGCATCAGTAATAGGGCCGAAACAACGACAGAGACACTGCGCTTACAAAAGCCCTAAATAATAAAACTGAAATAACGTAACATTAAGCCCAGAGACGGTGCAGAAGGAAATCACTGCACGATAGAAGGGAGATTAGTCAGTTTCATAGAACGTTTGAACGTTTAAAAAAACAGTCAGTTCAGTCATGAGCCAAGCTAAACCAAAGATTGTACGCCCATTGAGTGTACACGTACGCCCAGCAATGCGTTTATAACGGGAACGGTCCCTGCAGTAAACGGCGAAGGTTAAAAAATAATGTTATCTAGGCCTATGCAGTGTTTTAACCCATATATTCACCTTACTACACTGTGTCCAATAAAAAGTAGCCCCAAAACAAAAAAACTATCACTTTTGTCTTAAATTTTGGACAAAATAACTGTAAATCAAGTCAAGAAGAATGGGGTATCAGCTTAGAAAAAACACCTGACAACATCAATTTTATTAGCGTTTAAAGTGCATCACTTAAAATATGAAGCTCACAACGCAACAGCGTTGATAATATGCACTGAAGTTTTGAAAATGTGTCTCTTAAATGTGACAAATCGTTTTGTGAGTGCCCGAGTTTTCCCTTGACTTAATACCAGCTTCTCAACTGAATCAACGTTCTGAACAACCCGCATCTTACGCTTTTTACCACTGTCGTGTTTGCAATCCACAGTAGGCCCCTACTGGTTTGATGAAGCTTTGTCAGCAACTTATTCACAGATGGCGGACACCAGTTTCTGCTCGCAAACTCGATGACATTTTTTTTTAAATTTAGCCTCCATAACTTTTTTCTTGACCGAAAACGTAATTACCACTATAGTTTTTTTGCTGAAACCATTGTTTAATGTTTACACAACAGTAACATCATTAACATGTCAATGACGTCACAGCAGGCACCCGTGAAGCGCTGTTTGTACTGATGTCTAAAAATGACAGTTCTTCAAAATTCAATTTTTCACTAATTGGTTTATACCTCTAAGCCAAATTTTGTGTACCCTTCCAAATTAAGTATAAAATACTAAACACTAACTTACATTAATGGCAGTTATTGAGGATTTTCTAGGGGGGGCACTTTTTAAAGGGACACCGTGTAGGCCCTATATCTGCAGACTTCACAACAAACGTAAATTAAGTCTTACAACCACGATAACAGCTCAGTGTTTCGAAACAAAGAAACCTGAAACAAATGAGTAAATTGTTAACAGTTAAATGCTTCTCCGTTAAATTCTTCTCTCTTCATAACAGACACATGCTTCTCTGATAATTACTATGTTGACGTTTAAGGTTGTAAACCGGATGATGAGTGTACGTCGTGGATTCGCGAACATTACGTGTTCTTGCTGGAAAACTTGGACGCCACGTTGAGTGGCCTTATCGACTATCTCCGCCAGGACGAGGTTATTAGCTTGGCGGAGTATGAAGATATAAAGACAGAGAGAACGTCCTTCAAGCAGAACGAACGTCTTCTGTCTATACTCGGCCGAAAACCTTCTGAGAAGATACAACTGTTCTTCCATGCCCTGGATGTGACGGGACAGAGTCATGCCAGGAGTGAAATCACCGGACGTCGAGGTTGTACATAAACAAAGACAATAATAATTGTCATTATAGTGTTAAAACCTTTCTGATAAAACTTAATAATGACGATCGATATGAATCGCCAACCAACAGCCAGAAATGATTTTATTCTGCATTTGTGTGTTTAATTTCAGAGTGGCTTTAATTATTTTTAAAAATCGCTGTCTCTGCTAGTATTTTAACAGACATAAAACAATGCTTTTTACGAGGAGCAGTCGCATCGGTCATGGTTGTCTGTAGTCAAACCTAATCGTTTAAACCGTTTTCGTTTATAAGCATTAACGCAGTCGTCGTTTGTTGTTGTTTCAGTGTTTGTCGTTGTTTTAGAATCGAGTGAGCAGACCGATCAAATTGTGCACGAATGGTATAGCAGTGGGTCAGAGTCTGGTGACAGAAGTGAGCTGCAGCAGAAGCTACATAATCTGACGCAGAGACTGGCCGAGACCCGTCGACGTGAACTGGAAATGAACCAACAGCAGAGTGAACTGATGCGCAGTCAGAACGAACTGGAAAACGAAAAGCAAAACGTGAAACGGCAGCTGGAACAAATGCGACAGAGACTCGTTGATGGATACATTCGCTCACGTGAGTTTTGCACTCATGGCTATTGTCTTTCGCAAGATGGCGCCACTTTGTTTTCCAACCAATAAATCAAAACACATTTGTATAGCGCCATATGTCGCGCACGAATCAGAGGCGCATAATGGCAGAGACTATAGGCTGGGTGTTCACGTTTACGATAGCTTGCAATATCAAACTGTTCAGTTTTTAAGCTACGCTTAAAAGTGCCGAGAAGTTCAGCGGATCTACAGTTATACGGCAATGAGTTCCAGACAGAAGGAGCACAGTAAGTAACAATTCGTCCGGTGGTCGCGACGTGCGTGTTTCCAAAGTTGATTTAAATAAATTACTACATAACGTTACGATTTTTTGAATAAAATAACGTTGATTGGTTTTGATTTGGTCAATACTTCCAAAGTTACAAATCGCACAGCAAATACGTGGCCTCACTTTTTTTGGACCGTCTCCGAAATGACCTACAATGTGTCGGGCGGGACGTTAAACCTTACTCACACAGTCACTCACGTTTTGGCTACCCTGTAGAATTGAACAGAGCGCAACTATAGAAATAGTGACCCGATACAGATTTTTTTTGCTCGCAGTTATATTAGGTTTACTGTACTGTGCTGTCCATTAAAATGCTGGGGGCGGCGGGGTGTGATAGGCGGTCCTCTAGCAGTTTGCCCGCTGGAGGCGGCCGTGCTGTGGCCAATAGGCATTGTAAAGTAAAAGTGAAGTAAAGTTAGGTTGTACTATAGTGCGATCTAAAGCTTAGCTTAAAGCTTAGCTTAATCTAGCGCACTTAATCACCATAACCACTTATGCGCCGAAAACTCCCTTTTGTACTCAGGTTTCCTGGAGCTGAGAAACTGCGGAGGCAATGTGAGTAAACAACTTGCCCAAGGTTGCTACCCAGTGGAATAGTGGCGCGACCCGGGATTCGAACCGGGGTCCCCGAGCTCGAATTCCAAGTGCGCTAACCACTACGCCACTGAGCCATACATTGTGCATTGATGCGATCAGAAGAGCTGCTGTCGTGCAGATCAGGGGCCTAATTTTGAAAAGTTCGTTAGATGAACCTACGTATCTCTCTTCTGCTGTCGTATCTTACAGTGTTTTAAATACAATAGTTGCGTTAGAAAATCGTGCCTTGTATTTCTGAAACTAAGTGGTCCTATGTGGTTACGATCCCAATAATTACCCGACAAACTCACAATGTAACAGGTGACTTAGTCGAAAATTCGCCGTTTCACAACATGTCGAGAATCTCCTGGCCACGTGCTCCCTGGTCATATTTTGCTCTGCGAACACTCCGATTACATGGCTTACCGGATGACGCCTAAAATGAAGTGTTCCAGGCGTCTGTCCCGTATATGGGCTTCTAACTCGAAAACGAAAAGTATAGAAAGTCAAAATTGGCGCAAACGTTCCCAACAACAAAAGTAAACGGTGTGCATGTGCCAATTTTCAGGTCAAGAGGTCATAAGGCAGGGACATGAACTTATGGTTTGGGTTGCTGTGGGCGAGTACGCATAGCTAGGCGGATGGCCGCATATTGCATAGGCACAGGGCTGATATCTTCGCTTGTGATTTGCGCGTATAGCAATGAATGCACTGAAGACATTGCCGGGGCTCAACTGGGTGTGTGGCGTGACGTGTCTCGATGACAAGTTGTTCGTACTCTACCAGCGAAAGAAGAATCAACTGGAAGTCTACTCAACGAGGACCTCTGAGGACTTCAAACGACTGGATCTCTTCACTGTCCAAGGTTTCGCCGGCCGCGACTGGCATAACCACAACGACATGACGTCAAGCCCACAAGATAAGTGCTTATACATTTCTGAGCACAGTTACGGTGCAGTACACAAGTCGGCGTTGGACGGTCAGTTGATAATGAGCTTTGCTGTCCCTAAATCACCCCGTGGTATTTCGATGACATCGAATAACACTCTGCTCGTCATGTGTTACCATCCATCCCCCGAAACTGTACGTGAGCCTAGTCGCAAACTAGTCGAGTTGTGTGGTAGGAGTGGCACGTACATTCGCCAGGTGGAGCTCCAGTCTGACACCGAGCATCCCTACCACGCCGTTGAGCTGTACGGGGATGGTCCCACTCAACAGTGCGTCATTGCGCACTCGTGCTGTGACAATGCGAGAAGCAAAGTTGCAGTAGTTGACCGTGATGAGGGCAACGTTCTACAGCGTTACGCCGAGACCGATACCCCGCTGTTTTTCATACGTTACCTTGCTGTCGACAAACATAACTTTGTGTTTGCCGCCGATCAACACGGCGGGGTCGTCACGGTGATAAGTCCCAGCCTGCAGTTCGTACGCTCGGTGAAATTAGCGAACGCATCCCGACTGTATCTGGATAACGCTACGCGACGTCTGTACGTCGGACACCTCCACGGTGTCACAGTTCTACAGCTGTAGTTTGTAGTCAGACCACGTCATATGTCAGGTCTTTATCGTCCCATTCATCCAGCTGCTTTCCATCTACTGTTCTCTGTCTCCTACAATGTCACTTGATGTCATTTTTGTCTTACCTGTTTTCCCGAACTGGGATAGCCTACATCGGCTCTTCTAAGATCTTCTTTAAAACAGTCCACCAATCTCCTCGATGGTCGTCTTCTTGATCTTTTGCCATTGATAAACTTTGTTCTGGTGATTCGTTCTTCAGTCTTCACACGTAGCAAATGCTAAAGCCACTGTATCATCTTTCTGCTACTTTGTTGCTCAAAAGCGTTTTTTGCGTTTTCCGTCTGATCTGACTGGATATGAACTTCTCTCTGTAGCTGATTTGTAAACTTCTTCTCAGCCATCGGTCTTCTTCACAGGCGTCAAGCTTTCTCAATGTCTTTGGTGATGGTCAGGGAGTGTACTTTTACACTCCGTGCTGATGGTCCATGCGATGACTCACTGGGTATGTTACTACGAGCAGGATATAGGTATCGACTGGTCTCAGTTTGACAGAAAACACAAAACCAACACCGTGTCCCTTGAGTACAAATCCGCAGCGTCCATTAGCCACTTCTGCCAATGTAGTCAGTGCAGTGTAGTAGATTCTCAGATCGTTTTCTTAACAAAATAGCACACATGAGTAATGATCAGTAGCACAAGCATGCGTCACCTCTGACCTGTTTCTAAATTCGATCCAATCTGCGTGATCCAACAGCCTGTACTTCTCAAATCCCCACCTTATTAGTTAACTGACAGCAGGGCAGCCCGGTTCTGAAATCAGGGATGGCTCAGATCTAACGGGGTATTTAAATTGAATTTGGCAAAGGGTGAAGGCATGACGGAGGCAGAGCTCCTGGTCAGAGGTTTAGGGGGCGAAGCCCCCGAAGCTGGTACACATCGCTTTTGGACGTTCAATGGAAGCGGCAAATTTGCCCACTTTTCTAACATTTGGAAACGCAGAAAACCACAGATGTTTGTTGTCTCGCCAGACGCGGGCATCACACCATGCCCCCAAATACGCCACTGCACGTCTGAGCCACAGTATGTACGGTGCATTTGCACGTTTGTTGCGAAGTCCGCCCTCCATCTTCCACGAAAACTCCTTGGATCTGGGCGAATTCCGAGACCAACCCCGGCCGGGGCTACGCTACTGCTAACTGTCGCTTAACACGATACGGCGGTGATTCTAGAAATATTTCAAGTCTAAAGTTTAGTCCTGGTAAATAAATTAAGAGATATAGGCCTACTGATATATTGAATTGAGTGTTTATTTGTCCACGGCTTATACTGAACTGAAAACGAAGTTTATTGTGTTGAAGGACATGATGATGCTTGTAGAAGATAAAAGACATTGCATAGGCCTACCGGTACTGAGTCACTCACAGGAGACGAGATATTCACAGAGCACAGTATTAAGTAGTGTAGTATATACTGAGTGCACGCTGTTATTTACGTGTGATTGCTTCTTTATAGGCTACCGCTAAGTGTTTGTTGTAGTAGTTTTGTGCCTATGCGAAAGTACGCATAAACATTACTCCTTCTGCCACGACTATACTACTACTACTACTAATCATAATTTTATTATTGGTTGATATCGATATTGATAATGACCCAGCAGACGGGCAAAGCCACTGACCGATCCCATAAACATTTAATTTTAACGTTAATATTAGCCGCAACCAATCCAATAGAAATGTCATCGTTATATTATTTCCGCTGTTGTATGATGTCTGATATCAGGCTATGTTACTCAGAATGAATTTGTTATTTCTGTTTAGACTTTGCGTCAGGTAGTTGAGCGTTTGTGATCAGTTGCTCATAGTCGAAAGTATTTATGACTGTGCCTTTGTATTCAACGTCGCTCATTTCCAAGTCACACTGGATCTCCAGTCACAGGAGAAGAGATTTCCAATCGCTGAGCACAGTATTAAGTATAGTATGTACGTAGTGTGTGCTGCTGTTTACGTGTTATTGCTTCTTTATAGGCTACCGCTAAGTGTTTGTCGTAGGCCTAGTAGAATTTTCGTGTGTTTTATACCTATGTGAAAGTATGCATAAATATTACTCCTTCTGCCATTACTATACTACTACTACTGATAATAATTTTATCATTGAATCACGTCGATATTGATAATGACTCAGCAGATGGGCGAAGCCGCTGGCCAATCCCACAATCATTTAATACGTAACATTAATATTAACGGCACCCGATCCAATAATATCGTCGTTATATTTCCGCTGTTGTATAATGTGTAATATCAGGCTATGTTACTCAGAATAAATTTATTTCTGTTTAGACTTTGCGTCAGGTAGTTGAGCGTTTGTGATTGGTTGCTCACAGTCGAAAGTATTTATCACGGTGCCTTTGTATTCAATGTCGCTCATTCCAACAGTCACACTGGATCTTTACCGTTCCAGTTATGTGGTGCACAGTCTGCAGAAACGTGACAAGATGTTACATCTCGTTATTTCATGACTTGATTAACTGTTCTTTTCAATCACTGCCATAAATATTGCCATTGTTACTGTCCGCGCGGTGTATTCTTTCGTCGAACTTTCCTTGTTCACTGTGCGCATGCACGATAACTCATGAACCGCGGCACTTAACTTGATGAAATTTTGCGTGAACGTTTCTTGACAACCGCACGAACCCTACTGAATATCAAGGTCATAGGTTAAAGGTGAAGGTCATTTTTCCTTAGTGGACCACAGTTCACCAAATTATTTTCATCGAATGTGGAAAAGATCGTAGTTGATAACGCCGTTTTCTGCTTGTCGATTGCTTAATCCGTTCCAGAGATATTCGTGATCGAAGTCCAGAGTTGTCCGAAACCTAGTGCACTGTTGATAACTCAGGAACCGCTGCACGTAGCTTGATGAAATTGTGCACGCACACATGCACTTCGACAACCTCTGGAACCCTGTTCAACGTCAAGGTTATAAGTCAAAGGTCAAGGTCACATGAGTTATGTTTTTGTGTATAATGCTGCGGCTACCCACGGATAGTACTTAGCCTTGAGCAAGGCTTGATCATCTTCTTCGCCATTGCGAGATAGGGCAAAAAAAGAGCTTGTGCGCACGATAACTCATAAACCGCTATACTTAGCTTGATGATATTTTGCATGAACATGTACACAGACAACTGCACGAACTCTATTAAATGTCAAGGTCATGGGTGAAGGTCATTTTTTCGTTAGTGGACCAAAGTTCACCAAATTGTTTTCATCAAATGTGAAAAAATCGTAGTTGATAACGCCATTTTCCGCTTCTCGATTGCTTGATGCGTGACACGAGAGATATTTGCGATTGAAGTCTACAGTTGTCCAAAATCTAGTGCACTGTTGATAACGCATGGACCGCTGCACTTAGCTTCATTAAATTTTGCACGTACATGTACCACGACAACCTCCAGAACCCTGTTGAATTTCAAGGTCATAGGTCGTCACAGGAGTTTTTGGTGTTTTTCTGTATGCACAATGCTGCGGCTAGTCGCGGACAGTACTTAGCCTTGAGCAAAGCTTGATGATCCAGTTGCTGTTGTCACTGTTGACATTTTGTTGTTGCTATGGTTGTGCCTAATTGTTATTGCTGTTGTTCTGCAGAAACACTGCGTCGCTTGAATTCAGCGTGTGGATTGTTAATTAGTCTCTCGACCGGTGATTATCGATTATTCTAGTATAGTGTAGGCTAATTATAATTATGATTGTGCTTTTCTGCTGTATATAGGTTCTAACACGTTTTATGTATCTTCTTCTGAACCAGAGATTCTAATCCAAAGATTTCTATCCTCAAGGGAAGGCGACGAAATCGGGCGATAACATTCTCCGTAGATTTTTCCACGGATATCAAAGAATGTGACGATGTGGATTTTGGGATATGAGTGACCAATCGGCTGTGGTCTGGAGAGAGAAAAATAAGAAGCTGAGCTTTAGACCATTGATTCAGTGGCGTAAGGTAAGGAATTGGGGGTACGAACATCAGATGAATTTTTTTTTCGAAAAATACACAGTGACAATATATAATAATGTTGTACCTGTCTATCTGCCACAGAGTATTGTGAATAGATGTTTTACCGTGAAATGTGTCTCTTTTTAAACACACTGTGTTTGGCGGCCAGACTGGCTATTACGGGAGCCACAATCCCTGGTGCTGGAGTACGGACAGGTATAAAACAGAATATAGTTAAACTAAAGTAATGAGCAATAATACAATCGCCAAACCAGTGAAGTGGTACTGTATCGAAGAAGTTCGATTGCAGTCAATATCAATAAAGTTTGGATTCTAGAATGACTTTTCTCAGAAGCAAGTGGCATAAGCTGCTCAGAACTGTTCTACAAACGTTTGCCGGCACACGCAGTCACGAATCCAACAGTTCAGCTAACTGGGATGTGCAAATGTAATTAACAAGATAATCCCAATCAGCAAACATCAGAATCAACCTTCGTTGTAAGTGAGCAGTTATGCACTAAACTTGAACACACGACAGGAACAGAGAAGCACTTGTAGTAGACAACTCAGACAGACTAACAACCACACTAACTAAACTCTACCCAGGGTGGCCAGTCTCTCCAGCCAGGACTGTGAAATTACCTGACATTTCCCACAACACCTGGTGGCACTGTTTCCCATGCTGTGAATACCCAAGTCATGCAAACTAACAGTGCAGAAGTGAAATATAGCAGTGTAAAAGTATAACATCATACTGTAGTGCGCCAAAAGGTGCACAATATAAAACGTTAACACAATAAACAGTTTCCTGGACAAAATCCCCCCACCCAACAATTCCCTGACTTTTCCCCAACACTTCCGAAATTCCCAAATTTTCAGCTTGGTCTTTTAGACAACTGGTCACCCCGAAGTCTACACTCTTCCATTATTATCATCATCGTCATCATCATCATGACTATCACCAGCATGACAGCTGTGCGCAGTGCACGAGAAACAGCAGTAGCAGATCAATCACCTGTGCCAAACTCTAAGTAAGAAAGCTGAAGTAAATAAGTAAGAAATGTGACTCAGCAGTTCGACACATCACAAAACACGTCCACCTTCCCGCTGATACTACAAAAATACTAGTGAATCTTCACTCATTCACACACACACACACACACACACACATGGCTAGGAAAATATATGACAACTCTACCTAACAAACTGACAGGGGCGTCTGTCCCCCAGCCGTTGCAGCAAGTTTCACCTCCCTTCACCATTTTCCTCCTTTACCTTGTCCCTTCCCCAGGACCCTTCCTGAATCCAGCTGTGATCGATTTTGACATCATGGGCCTGAAAAAAAGCATCTGGAAGCAAGCAAGAGAGGCTGAATTATGTAAGAACATGTTAGACCAACCAGCTTGTCCTAAGTCTTGAATTATACCAACTTCTTCCCCCCCCCAACCTGAATTTCTAAAACTTATGCTGGAGCAATTAGCCCCAAGGTTTATATGGGGTAGTAAACGCCCCTGAAGACAGAACAGAGCATGGACGGATGTAATACGGTTAGAACAGGTTGGACTTCTGTTAGCTGAGCTGACAACTGGAGTAATGGACAGACAGAGTGTGTCCCTCAAAACATTCACAGCAGAACAAGTATAATCCGCTTAATGCAGTCATGGGTGCATGGAGAGCAGGTTTGGGCGTTCAAGCATCACACTAGGAAAAAATATAACCCAGAGAAATACTAAGTCATGCAGCTGTCTATCCGTATTTCAGTGAATAGATTTGGATGCATTTTTCGCACGGTCAAAAAAAATCTGAAGAAACAAAAGAAAACGAAACAATGCATAAACGTGATCCGTAAGCACGTAAAAAACGTGACAAAAACTGGTTTGACCAAAGTAACAGAGGAGAGACAGTATTTGCCTCAAAGTTATATATATATACACCAACACAGGAAAAACAATTTCACAAATTTTGTACATCCGTACAGATTCAAAACAGGATACGAATGTGCATAGGAGCCAATGATTAAAATCTTGCAAAACACGAACACAAGAAAACTGCTGATTACAAAAGGAAAACAAACTTAATGCAATACAACGACGACAGGAGAAAAGCCTAATAAACTTAAGCGAGACAGACAGATGGACAGGTAGAGACATGGACGGACACGTGTCATTTGGATGTTTACACAGAGGAGCCAGCGATCCAGGAGTATCTTGGGACCGGGAAGTACGACAATGGCAATACAGTAGAAAACCAAAAACACAGACGAATGACATGCAACAAAGCAGTAACAACTAAATAAATTCAGCACGATAACTGCAACAACAAAATAATAGTACTTAATAATAACAAAAACACAAAACTTTGTCAACATTATTTCAGTGAATTCAAGCTGTTCACAAAACCGTTCGCATCATAGTGCCACCATCTAGCAAACAGAAGTAAAGTATCGGCATGGCTATCCCAATGAAACTTCTAGAGAAAAACCAATGAAAATCGACACGTAAAAATTATATCTTTTTCTTGGCAGATGTAATAATAATAATAATAATAATAATAATAATAATACGTGCAAGCACTCACACGAAAACTGCAAAGTTTGGATCAATTCGCACTGCCACTGATAATATAGAAAATTTCTAATAATAACAAACAAACGTAATAATAACAAAATAATAATAATCAGCCAAACTGATGGTTACTCCAGAAACATTGCTATTTCTAATTTTAAAACACACTGGGGAACTCCTACCATTGTTAAAAATAATAACTCTATGTGAATATATGCAGCAGAAATCACAGGATCAACACTACAACGTCAGAAGTCTTCGCGTTCAATCTATCATCACAAGCTGTTTTGCACAAGTCCACCACAAGAAAATAACATTCGCACAAGAGACGGACATACGGTTACTGTTCGACACAGGTTGCCAATCAAACGACATACAGGGTGCACCAACAGAAACAATCTAGGAAAAATTCTCTGCAGTGCAGGGAGCGATTTGTTCCACAAATTTATTATACAGAGGAGCACTCAGGCCACATATCCAGCAGACATCACCAGAATATTTCAGTCGATTCAAAAATTACGATGACTGTGAACATAAAAGTGCAGTGCATTTATCAAAGTGTACAAGCAATTATGACGGCCGTGTTTGACAAAATTTGCTGGAAAGTGCTGTGCAAATACTCACAGAAAAACTGCAAAAGTTTGGATCAATTGGTACTGACAATGGTAATATAAAAATTGTCCTGAAGGTTTCTTTTTATTGGGCACCATGCTAGAGGCTCCTAATAAACAAAAACTCAAGTATTGTATGACTATAAATAATATACTGCGCAAATGTGTATTATATAATCAGTGAAATTTCATATGTAATGGAGTATACATTAGAGTTAGTGACAGGGTTTCTTCACTAGTATTTAAGCATTTCCTCAGTGAAAATACGTTCCTGGTTATTAAGAGCCTGTCATCAGGTAACGTGAGTTACATTACACCTGTGGGCCAGGTACAATGACACCTGTACGAGATAACGACTCTCACACACACAAACTCACTATTCCACACTCACACACTGCATCGGTCGCATCCAATAGATGGGTTTTCCCGGACGGCATCACGGGATTTTATTGCAGCCGTCGAGAAATCAGACGTCTCGGGTGATGATGGCGTCACGTTCGCTGCCGACTCCAATGAACTTCACTGGAAAAACCACGCATCATCAATCATCAACATCATCATCATCAATCATCATCATCACTCACATACTCATCTGAGATGACAGTTGGCAATAATACAATAATTTATATATGAACCACTTTAAAAAAACAGTGATAGACTG
>Ga0209052_1000347_pt1 | contig 14063 bp, 11 predicted proteins | sample WorMetHEROISLAND_2_FD_187409 | JGI IMG/M metagenome (GOLD analysis project Ga0209052, IMG submission 187409) | Marine gutless worms symbiont microbial communities from Max Planck institute for Marine Microbiology, Germany - Olavius sp. 4 HERON... | ecosystem: Host-associated > Annelida >...
TAGGTACACGCTGGCCGTAACGCTTTGTTTTTCTTGCACGCAAACACATATGAAACTTACAATTTGAATTTTCACGAGAATTTTTTTTTTAATTTTAGGCGGTTTTCGCCCCTTTGCCGCCCCTAGCAAGTGCCGCCCGGTGCGGCCCGCACCCCGCACCCCCGTCGCTACGCCACTGGACCGCAGCTGGATGATAACAACAATCAGGCTATGAACGTAACAACAGAGATTGCAGACTGCTGAACGTTACTCAGTATTAAACTGGAACGTGTCAAGTGATATGTTGACAGTGATTCAAGCACACAGTGACAACCACATACCGTCGTCTCATCTCATGCTCACCGGTTCAATGCAGACACAAGTCACACAACGTTATGCGCTCTATAAATCCACGTTTTACTTACTTTTACTTACTTTACCGGCTGTTAACGGCGGCCGACGACTTGAGTTCTATTCTAGATTAACCGGGTTTAAAAGGCCGGGATGAGCTCCGAAGCAATGACACATACAATATTATCGTCTGATCCACGGATAATGTGATGTGCTACTTACGCTGAGAATGCACAACGATGACGGTATGGCGGAGAACGACGGTAGCACGTTGGACTGACAACAGTATATACAGCATACGAGCATGAGTACTATAAACGAGGCTATTCCTAACACACTTCTCTGCGACAGACTTTAACAAAGTACCAAACTGTCAAGTACTTAACTCATATAGTTACGCCAAGCTCTAAGTACCACGTGTGCCACAGTCATGAGAATAATGATTATGACACAGTCACCGGTCGAATAAACGAGACGAGAGGAGAACGAGGCTTAAGAAGCTCAGAACGTGTCAGTCGGGTCGCAGATGGAGAGAGCAGTCGACGCTGCAGTGTATGGAAAGATGAACCTGGTGGGCTGGCGCGTGGCTGACGGCGACCTGAACACGTCTGGACTTCCCTCGACGCCGCTGTAACTGACGGCAAACTCGAAGACATCGCTGGCGCTCAGACTGACTGGGCTGCTGTATGAGTCCGTGCTGCCGGTCGAGCCGCGAGCTACTACGCACCGCGACGGTGCCTGCAAGTGTTCCAGACGACGGCGGATGACGGCGGTCTGCGCGGCAGCCGGTGGCGGTGACGGTGGCGGAGGTAGAGAGACGGTTGGCGGGTTACGCTGTCGCTGAGCGCTCGGCCACGTCAGCGTCACGCCGTTCAGTCGTTGCTCGTCAACCTTCGACGGCACGTAACTCGTGACTCGGTCGTCCGCAGCAGCGGCGTCGACGTCGAGACCGGGAACTGCAGGACGATTCAGTCTCTCCTTGTAGCGACTACGGTAGATGCGTCTGCGCGGCGGACCGACCACACCACAGACTGACGCGGCGGCGTCAGCAGCCGGCAGCGACTCGTGTACACGCAGATGCCGCGTCACCATGTCGCGTCGTGATGCGGTGTACGCGCAGCGTGGACACGCATACGGCTTCTCACCCGTGTGCGTGCGCAGGTGCGTGGTCAGGTGATCAGATCGCGAGAACACCTGAGTGCACAGTCGGCAAGCGTACGGCCGGACGCCGGTGTGCAGGCGCGCGTGCCGCTCCAGCATGTCGCTACGGGAGAACGTCCGCCGGCACACCGTGCAGCGGTGGACCTTGCCGCCGGCGCCAGAACTCACAGCGTCACCGCCTCGCTGTCGACTCGGCTCCGCCGGCGCTGACAGCCGCGCCGATCGCGCAACCCGCGGCACGCGGCGACACGTCGCAGCGACGCCGCCGCGCGGACTCGCCGCTTCCGGTCGCGCGAGTTCGTTCAACTTCCGGTTCTCGGCGTCGCGGCAAGCCGCGTCGTCGGCGCATTGCCACGACGCGCCGCCGCTCAACTCGATCGATCTGACACCGTCGTTCAGCGGCTGGTCGTTGACGTCATTCACTTCCGGCTTCGCAAACATCGACGCGTCAGCTGCTCCGTCGCCATCACGACTTTTGTCGTCGTCCAAACTGAGATCCGGACTCGGACGTTCCTCGACGATGTCTTCCAGATTTCCCGACGAGCTGACGACGGTCAAGCGGGCTCGACGCCGCTGCAGCGACGACTCGTCCAGTTGTGCGTAAGTCGTCGTCGACGTTTCGTCACTGCGTGGCGGTGCAATGTTCACGTCGTCGTGCGTTGTCTGGAGCGCTGGCGACTCGTCGAACACTTCGTCGGACTCGCCGGTCAACTGCATTCCGACGAGCGCCGCGTGGAACCGTCGCATCAGTGCAGGTTGTTGCAATGCCGAGGCGCTGCCGCTGGCGTCGAGTTCTCTGCAGCCTGCAGACTGAGAGTCGGAAACTGTTCGCTCCTTGCCGGCACGTTTCACCCACGACGGCGGAACGGCGTCATCGCCACCACGCTGCGTCGGATCACAGTCGTCGGCAAACACCGAGTCCGAGTGACGCCGCAGCCAGTAGGACTTGGGTGACTTGGACGTGCCGAACACCGGATTGCTGACGGTCGACAAGCGACCGGACGGCGTCGTCACGACCGTCGAACGATCACGCGCGTCGTCGACGCCCGACGTCGTTCCACGCAACCGTTCAACGTCATTCGTCTGAAGCTCTGTAGAGATGGAGCAGCGTGTCGTCAGATCCTCCGCGTCCACGCTGCTGCTGCCTCGTTCCAACGTCTTGGGCTGATCCGTCGTGCCACGCACCTGCGGCAGCGACACCAGCACTACGACCTGCCGCTGGGCGTCCTCCCGACAGCAGTAGACCGCCTGTGATATTGGACACAGCGCCGGCATCGTCAACTCCGCACACACCGGCACCGCAACGGACGTCATCGGCTGACCCGTCGACCAGCGGTTAGTCTGTGATGACGTCATCAGGCAGAAACCGACTCAGCTGGTACTATGTCACTAGATTATGACGCTGCTGCAGCGCGCCAGCTTTCGTCTGCCAACAGATAAACAAACTAAATTAAGTCGACTTAAAAAGTAGCAAATCTATGACTACAGAAAGGGCAGCTTTATCCATCACACGAAACAGACGAGAAAACAACAAATAAAAATCAGCAACAAATAACAGAAAAAAACATTCACAAGAAAAAATATGAAAAAATAATTATATACGTAACTTTAATTTAGTATTCCAAATTCTGCGGTGACGCGGATGTCAGACATAAGACATAGTTTATAATGTTGTTATCTGGGAGATACAATGTTTCATAAGATTTTTTTCTGACTGAAATTTTCGTTGACATTTTCACTGAAACCTATGAAGTTTTCACTGCCTATCTGTAGCTGTTATACGCATCTATCGAGACGGTACCTTTGCAAAATTGCAAACTGTCCCACGTGTTCTAAAACCCTAAAATCATACAACAAGTGCCACGTCGTCAGTCCTTCCTGTTCGTGATAACATGCTACACTTACGCCGAACTATTTGCTAGATCCAACTGCACATCAACTTCCGCATTACTTACTGTATGCCTATATAGAGAGACGCGTTTGATTCTAGCGAGCAGTGCCGGTAAACTGCAGCGCACTATACAGGTACATCGCGGCTAGACATTAACACGGGCAGATAACACTGTCACAGTGCGTGGCCCAACATCGTTGCGAGGCAAATATTACATGTGGGTAGGGGGAGTGGGCGGACGGCAGAGGAAAGCAAGTCATAAATATATAGGGCCTATAGTCGTCCGTCAGTCATGCAGTGTTTGCGTGACTCAGTGTATACTGCATGCTGATTGTTGTTGCTGACTCACACCAGGCGGCGCCTCTGCACGGCACGGCACGGCACGCCTCATCAATAGTCACCGCGCCACGCTCTGAAAAGCTGGCGAAGATCGATCCTTCCATCCAAAGCATAAAATCACGATGTCTCTGATAACTGAGATTAAAAAAAGCTGTCCTACAGGCCTATGTTTGTTCTTGTCTCCCGATCTGTTACCACTCAAGATATCTGTATTAAGAAACTTTGCGCCTAAAATTCAACAGGGTTTTCCCGTTGACAGTGTGCGCAATACAAATTTACTTACTTACTTACTTACTTAACTTAATTTCACCGCCGTACTACTTTGTCGAAAGCCAAAAATGGTGCAACATATAAACATATTTACTCGCCCAAGTAGCAGGCAGAGCGCCAGACACGAACAGAAACAAGGACCAAACTAATCTGGCAAAAAGCGGAATCACTTGTTTGTATTCGCCAGGTGGCAGCAGCAATTCGCAGTTGCACGTTTTGGCTGCGGGGTTCGACCCCAAATCTCCCCTCCCCCTGGAGGAGGTCAGAGACCCCATCTAACATGATGTGTCATTGCCAATCATTGCACCCCACAAGCGTACCTGCCAAATGGCATCAAAATCATTCGAATGGTTTAAGCCTGGATAAATGTGTAATAGTCGGAATCGCTTGCAGCGGCAGCGATTCCGCCTAAGAAATAACGCACGCGATGACAGAATGCAGTAAGAACTATAGCCTATATACAGAATGAATACATTACTCGTATCGTGTACCGGAGTAAATTGTATGCCAGCAAGGGAGAATAAGGGAGGAAAGGGAGAATGGAGGGAACGGACATGGGGAAGAGGGAGGAAGGGGAAGGAGAATATGGATCGCCCACCCACTAGTTTCAGCTTAAAAGTTGCACTGACTATAGCCAGCCTATCAGAATTGTAAGAACAGATAAATCGCAGAAACTATAGGCAAAATTGAGACAAACACTAAAATTAACCATTTACATAGTATGTAAGTAAGTAAGTATGTAAGTAAAACGCGTAGGTTTCAGATGATGACCAAACGAATTCTAAACTATCATGAAAAGTCCATCCATATAGTGTTTAACTTCGCAACGCATGTGCGTGGTTCGTCACGTGACGGAGCAAAACGATCTGACGACGAGCAGATTGCTCCGAGTATCTCATAGAACGCGCTCGGTCACGTTGCTACATATACACCACGTTTGACAGATTGATGTACTGCATTATTCTGCGTTCTCTGCAAAGTTCTCGCCCACCCACCCGTGCAGCAACATGGCGTCGCACGTAACACGTTAATTTGCGTGGTATTTATTGCAGAGCAGAGCAGAGAGGTCGCGTGGAGGTCGCGTGGATATAATAGTCAGGGCTAAGCGTTATATCACGCCACTGTAGCCTGGGTCGCCTTGCAGTCAGTCCTTTAACAGGCACCCGACATCGCAGACAACAGCGCCACGCCAGAGACACTCAATACATTTGGCGCCACGCCAAACATATCTACCGAACGTACGCCCTGTCAAGCCCCTACAGGGGACGTCATGCTTAGGGACACAACATATTCATTTTGGACGAAAAACGAAATTCAAAATTTTGCACGAAAATGGTGATTTTGGACGGACACAAAACGACATTTTGGACAAGATATTTCGTCTCGCTAAACATGCTGGTTGCACAATACAAAATTAGTGCAGACATTGAAAACATTGTAACTTTTCAATGAAACAAGTCTGCCGTAATATAGCGACATGCTCCACTTCTTTTCACAGATGTGGAAATCAGTACATACTCGTCCGTTTGCAAATTAAATACCTTTCAACAGCTGGACGAAATTTTGACAAAAATTAGAATTTTGGACGAAATTTTGGATTTTGGACGGACGAAAAACATGACATTTTGGACGACATATTAGTTGTGTCCATGGTCATGCTGGTTGTTTAAAATTACTTTTCACCGATGATTTTCGTAAGGCCACAAGATGCAGGGCGAGGCTCAGTGCAATTTGGCATCTGCTTCAAATTAAACCACACCATGACGATCTGCCTGCCTCCGGATTTCATTGCGTGCAAAAAATCTATAGACGACATCAACGCCACGCATGGCTCAGCGAGCACATGCACAACAAGCTGCCGTAAGCTGGGCCTGAAACTGATCATAAAGGTCAACGACAACGCCTAACATCACTAGTGCTGGGCAAATCAGTCCTTCAATGAACGGTCAAAGAACAGACAGTTTTACATTTAGGGTGCAAGTAGCCGACTAAATGAAATGTCTGCGGAAGCAATGCTCCGGCATCCTATATAGTGCCCGATTTTTTCACGTGTTGTATCCCAGTTTCTACAAGAAATCTGAGGAAATGCTCATGAGACGCGCGGCAGCATCAGTTTAATTTCGTAAGCAGGTTGTCGTGGTCAATTCTCCAGTAATTTCGGCAAAAATTCACTCTTTAGATGTGCGTCGCAGCCTATAATCTCGAAAAATTCAGTACAAACCCGCTATTTTCGATTTCAAGGTCGTTCAAGGTCATCGATGTTGGTACCCCCGGAAGGGTCGTCACTCTTCAGCAGTGCTTGTTATGATGCGCAGCAAGTCTGTCTATATGCAACCATTCTCGTGCTAGATTAGTCGACATGCAGTAGCAGAAATCGCACGTTTTGACGGGGTACCCAAATTTGAGGCCCGCGTACGGATGACTCCTTGAACGTACGGGCTCGAAACTTACACCGTTAGAATCTACGTTTAATGCTGAAAATTTCCTGCGCGGGTTGTCTTGGTCTATCGCCAGTCATTTCGGCGCAGTTCACTCTTGAAATGTGTGTCGCAGCCTGCAATCGCGAAAAATTCACTAAAACCCCTATTTTTTTGTGGTTCAATGAATCAAGGTCGTTCAAGGTCATCGATGTTGGTACCCCCCGGAAAACTCAACATCTTCGGCATTTTGTCTCTGCTCCATAATATTCGATGGTTAGGCCTAGTCTGTGCACCATCCATTCAGTAGTGCAGATTACAGGATCTTTCTTTCTGTCAACGATGCGTGACGGTCACTGACTAGCGATAAGTTCCGTTCAGTGACAAACCGGCCTGCATGGTGGCCTTCTGTCCGGGATTCCTTAGGCCCGGGCTATGTCAATTAACTTCGCGTAAATGATACTCTTTTAAAGCACCTGTAGGCCCTAGTTTTGTTTCCTCCTTTCTCTATGTCCCGCTGTAAGGCCGCGGTTACACGTAAAACTATAGGAAAATATGTCGGCCTGGAGTGACTACATACTAATCGGCCGTCCACCTAGCTATATACAACACTGCGCTACCCTAACCGTAACCGTAAGCCTAACCTTTGAGCTGAAATTGCTCTGCCCTGGGGACCGTTGACACCAATTTCGGTTTCTCTACATTTTTGTTTTCAAGTTAGGAGCGCGTGCAAGACGGACGAACGAGCAAGACCCGTAATGCGGCCTATTAATGATGCTGCATCGAGGTCACGAGTCGGCGACCACACAAGGACAAAAACATTACACGCACCAGTTGTTGCCAGTTATTGAGAGCATTTAGAATTACGTCAGCATGACACAGCAAGCACAGTGGCGGTCATTAACTACGGTACGACAGCGTCGTCGTGAGCCACAATCGACATTCGACAGTCGTTTAAATCAGTCACCGACCACTGAGTCGCATAATACGGAATATGCATGCCATGATGCCGTATTATATACAACTTTATTCGTCAACAATGACAGCGATATAAAACAACTAAATTAAACATGTGGCGTATTTCTGCAGTAATTTCAGCACAACGGTACATACAAACTACTGGCTAAGAAGACACGACACTGGTTTTGCGGTGGCGTTTGAGGAGCCCTGCAGTGTCAGTGACATGAAGGTGGTCTGGGAGACTGTTCCAGGCAGCAGGTCACCGGCAAAGCGGAAGCCGCGCTCTTCACATTCTGTTCTCGTGCCCGGCGTGGCGTAGGCATAATCAGCTGTCTCGACAGATCTGAGTCCAGTTCGACCGCTCGACTGCGCGACTGTCTGAACACAGTCGGCCAGGTACTGCATGCGGTGTTCGGTTGCTATGCACGAGGTGAACTAAAAGAAACAGCTTGTACACAATCCTGGAATCGATCGGCAGCCAGCGCAGCTGCTTGGACCATGGCGTTACGTGGTCGACCGCTCCGACGCAGCAGACCAAAGCTGCAGGTGGATTATAATGTGTGAAAAGTTTCTGCAACATTTTATGTGAATGGCCTTACACGACGTTGTTTGAGACTGACAGTGTAAGTGCGTGCACAACAGTCAGCAGATCTGTCAACGAGCGTCAATCTTTGACGCCGCCAGGCGCCGCACGTTTCGCTGACGTTGCCCTACCCGGCTTTCCATCACCATTTTGCCACAGCTCCATCTGACCACTATAGAACGAACAACTGACACCATATGAAACTAGTCAGATGACCACCGTCTATATTCAAGCAAATGAGGCAAACCTGAGTAGGCTACCGCTATTGGCAAATTATGAACGCCTAAGTCAGAATGTAGTCTTGGGCTGATTCGAGCCAAGCCGCTGCCCAGCTGCAGTAGGCATCGTGTACTTCCTATTAAACTATAGTGATCAATAGTAACGGCCATATATCTGAGACCTGACTGGTTGAAAATCACCCATTTTCCCTACCCCTCACCCACTTAACGTCCTTGATCGCGGAGACCCCGTTCGAATTCCTGCAGACTTTACAGATCCTGGCAGCGGAGTCCTTCAAGAAGCAGACAGTGAAGATTTCGTGATCCTAGCTCTCGACGTCGCCGAACGTCCGCTTACTTGGCACGCGCTTTCACCAGACCAGGCGCTATATGAACAGGTAAAGTATCACACCGTCGTCGTCACGTCAACAAGCTGACGGTCCGTCCGGCAACACTGAAAGGCGGCCTGGATTTATCTGCCAAATGATCCGCTCCCACACAGCAAGCAGAGCCGCAACAACACTGACCGACGCCACACCGCTCGATAAAGAGGCCATATTTACCACTATCTACATGTACTGGGTGGCCTAATTACCAGTCGTTTACCTGCACAGTATCGAAAAAGTCCGCCGTCAAAATAAATACCGTCATACTCGTATACCAGTACAATATATTTTAAAGAAAGTAAATGAATAAATAATTATATAATGCATAAAACAACAGACGTATGCTATAACACACTGAGTACCAAACAAGCAGGCAAGCAAGCAGTGGGTCAAACAAGACATCAGGCGCGTGGTGGTGGCGCTGTGGCGCTATGAACAGGTAATTCCAGCTCACACATGCTATATATACATCTTTATTCACCAAAGTTGGTAGCAAGACAACAAACAAATTACAAACACAACACTCTGAAAAAAAGGAAGAAAAAAACAATTAGATTAAACAACTGACAACACTGACTGATAATATAGCCACTACTTAACCATATAAAATTTATTGCTACGTTTTTCAATGAGAAGGCTAGGTAGCACAAAACCAAACATACGTTGAGCAAGCCTGACTACTTCTATATTGCCGGTCTGAAATAATTTCATGAAGAACCTGTTCACGACAAAGTCCAACGCCCTGAGGTCCGATTTACCCAAAGGGCATACTTCCATACCACAGATTAACATCGGTAGGCATTTGCTGTTAATAATGCTATAGCCTAAACGTTAAATGTAATCACAAACTACAGTATAAAAGTCACAGCGTTAGATAAATCATGAAACTCGTCGGCGAAATTCTATTGCACATTTATAGGACACCAGCTAGCATAGTTCCGGTCTGGACATACATAATTAGATTAGTCTACATCAGTCACGCACAGAAGCAACAGATCACTACAATTTATTACTGCTAAATAGGGCCCAGGCATCGTTACTGCTCGCATCGGCTCGCGGGAGGGCACGGAGTCATTTTTAAGCCAGAAAATAATATGTAAAAAGTATGACTGAAGAGAGGAGATGTCACAGCAAGAGAAATGATCGATACCGCTCTTCATCCTACCACAAGTCCTTCTTTCACATGACAAGTCCTGCGCATGAAAATAAACTAAGTAGTAAAACGTTCACCATCATCAGCATCATCGTGGCCTAAATAACAAGCGTTATTTTTAGGACGCATGCGTGACAGTGATGTGCCAAAACTGGACCACAAATTGTCAGCACAGCATTACATGCGAAGAACCACAGCGACCGAGTTTCAGATGGTGCATGCGTTCAACAACAGTACAGCACCGACGTCGACGGCGCAATGTTCCGAGTACAGTTAACTTGCAACTCACTCAGCCCACTGCGGCTAGGCTACGGAACTGGCTGAATCATCCAGCATGCAGGGTCACAGCTGAGCTGAGCGTCGTACGTTTAACTGCTAATACTTGATTATCGACAGGGCAGAGCTGTATCGACGAGGACGTGACGCGTTTGGCAACGGAACATCAGACGTCCTTGGATGATGATCAAACAAGACGTCAGGCGACTAGCTGGCGGCGGCGCTGTGGCGGTGTCTGCCGCCGCCCACTCACCCCCAGTGCGCCCGCCCGTGAGCGAGTGAGTGAGCGAGGGCCCGCAGCGAGTGTACCGCGAGGGAGCTCGGCGCTTGGCGACGTGTCAAGGTCACCACGGCGCCGTACCCACCGGCCGGCCGGCCCACGCATGCGCACTCGCCGTCAGTAGACCTGTAGGACCCTGGCACGCAGTCTCTACGCACCGACCCACCCGCCGACAGTCGTAGCGGGCGCCGAGCTGAGCACGCTGCGATCCGATCCGAGACAAACACGCAGGCAACGGCTCAGTCAGTCCGTGTCCCAGGCACCGCATGACACTAGTCCGATAAACACAAGACTCTCCGTCCCAGCAGCAGCAGCAGCAGCCGTGGTCAGACGTTGTAAACAACAACAGATCGACCGACTCGCACTCATCATACGCGGAATCCGACTCACTACTGATCAATAATCACCGTACGACACTTAGCGGCCATCATTCCTGCTAAACCACACACCCATCATTTCCCGGTACAGTGCACTGCAGAACAGGTCTACAAATGCGCGCCGCATATTTTTCTCTCCCCCAGTTCAAATGAACGCAAGACTAGGCATACTGCAAATATCATCACAAAAACACGAATCGTGATCAACGATATAAGCTCTGATGTAACTACATCTGATGCAACTAACGCTGGAAAATAAAATAATACATAGTTACAGTTTTTACGCGCCACAACTGTACCGGCAGGTACTGCTGAGAGCGCGTATTAGCTATGGGAATTCTGTCTGTCTGTCCGTCCGTCTGTCTGTCGGACGGACAGACAGACAGAATCGCCATAGCTAGTACGCGCTCTCAGCAGTATCTGCCGGTACAGCTGTCGTGCGTAAAAAAGTGGACCTTGATTAGGACCTATAGTCTGACTTTTGGAGCTCAAGAGTCAACACTTAAGTTTAAGTTTTTTTTAAAATTACTATTAGCTTAGCTCTTCACAAAATACACACAATTATTGCTCGTGAAAACAATGAAACATGCACCATAAATCATAATCATCATACTGGTAGTATATATATACTGTAGATTGTAGATTAATTATTTTGAAAGTTCGCAATACAAGAATGGAGAAATAAGCAACATTTTATCCTGAGGCAACTGACACAGACTCACACATCCCTGAGGCATGAAGGCCCAAAATCGAGGCTGAAGACCGACAGCAGGGGTGGTGTTCTTGTGGAGGACGCTGCGAGCCCCCACGCACCAGCTAGGGAATCTGGGGAGCGCTGTATAAGCTCCCCAGCGGGGTCAAGGGTGGACCCCAGCCGCAAACGCATTCTGGACATATAAGAGCCCAGAAACGGCTGAAATTTTGAGGGGGCGAACACATACTCCAGATGGCGTCGGTATTGTCTATTGGGGGGCGGGACGATCGCCCCCGGGATCGACGCCACTGCATATGGGTACAGTACACTAAAAGCTTTAACTTGTAACGCCGTGCTAACGTGAAAATGGTCATGAAACAGTGACATCCGCCACAAAATGATAAGACATATTTAAAACTAAGGAAAACTGACAAATCGATCCCATTAGGCCTACACGCAGACACGTCAACAGCGGTGTTTGTCACCAAGCTGGATCAGCTATTAAACATTTCTTATCATGTGACAAAATGATACAGCGACTGACAAGTCGGAACGCAGCAAGCAATGACCTGACCTGACTGAAACGTTTTGATCAACCGGACACAGGCAGCAGCAAACCAACCAGCAATCTCATCGTATCTCACGGTCTCAACTGGCAAACAAACCCGCTCTCTGCACTGGCTGACTGCACGACAAAAACCATCGCACGTTGTCGCTGCTCTTAGTGACGAGGACGCTATCTATGGCCAAGGCAAGGCAGGGCATGCCGCCAGCCGGCACTACGTCGTTCAGCAGCCGCAGCAACTGCACAATGCAGTAAAACGTACCTCATCGTGCGCCAGCTGATGCACCGTCTGCAAACTGAACCCACTGAAAATACCGACAACTTGCGTCACGAACGTCTTACGTCCCTCTCGCCAAATCTTCGTTCGGGCCCTGGTCAGCTCCCGCTTTTTGTTGATAGTCCAGCCTGTAAGTAGGTCGCGAAAACTAGGTCAGCTCTTGCGTAACGGCTGACGTCATCGGCTACCCTGGCTGCTGTCCTCGCTGCTGCTGCTGCTGCTGCTGCGGGCTTAGCTGCCTCTGGCTGGCAGGCCGGCCAGGATGACCGGTGCGATGGATTCAACGAATTAGATAGCCTACATCGAGGCCCATGAAAACGCTGACACTTTTTGTGACGGCACTATAGCTAACAAAGAACAGCAATTCTTTCACTCTTAAATTCGACGCTAGGTGTATGTTCATTTCCGGCGTCATCCGCAGTTCATTTATGAATGCATCAACGCAAAAGACTTGCTATGCTGGGCTAATTCGTCGTTTTCCTTTTGCTAAAGTTATCAGTGAAAAAACAAAAGTGACAGCGTTTTCAGGGCTCACGTGTATTTACATGACGTCAATGTCACCATGCAGAGCCATGATTGTAAGATTACCGTTATATTGAAAGATTGACAGGGCCTATACGAGTACAACCCTTAATTAAGGCAGAAAATCCTTGTAATTCCTTGAACGGCGCTCCGTGCATTGCATGGGTAATCATCTGGTAACGAACGCTTGCGGACTGCATTTCAACACTGCCAAAGTGCCTGCAGCAGTTGTTGCTGTGGTCAAGAACGAGTTTGATCGTTTTAGATTTAACGAACTTCGTGTTCGGTGCAGCGGCAAAATATGCTGCGACGCCGGTGGTCTGGCGATGAGTCATCAGGACACCCACCGTGCAGGCTAGCTGTCACAAGGCCGATATGCTAGCTCGGCGCGCCTCGTGCGCCAAGGCCAGAACGTATTTTTGTCATTTATATCGATTGCAATTTATCACAAGGACTGTTGTAGCGAAACCACGCACATGGCTCTACAATATGATGCACTAAACCAAGAAATACGCGACCAAAACCCATTGGTCCAAGTCCAAGAGACTGAAGAAGATGCAGCTGATAATAATGCCATTAACTACTGTGAATCTCATTCTATTGATCCGTATTTTAAAAAAAAGTTCAGTTGTGCATGTAAGGACAAACTGTCTGTCTGTCTGTCCGTCTGTCACGACCCGGTACCGATTCAAGCACAGAGAGTCCGGGTTTTTACTGTATGATAGCGTAGAGCTCTATATATGCTTGTGAGCAAATTTCATGTCGCTGGGTGAGGAGATTCCCCTCGAACGAGGACATCAAAGGGGGTACCCTTTAAGAAATCGTTATTTCACCGCTATAGCTTGTCTAGCATGAGAACGGTTGCAGATAAACACATACTTGCTATACTTAATTATCATAACAACACAAGCACTGCTGACGAGCTTTGCTGTAGTATCAACATCGATGACCTTGAACGACCTTGAACCCCCAAAATAGGGGTTATACTAATTTTTTTCGCGATTTCAGGCTGCCGCACACATTTCAACAGTGAATTTTTCAGCATTAAACGCAGATTTTAACAGTGCAAGTTTCAACCCCCTAGGTTCAAGCAGTCCTCCGTACGAGTGCATCAAATTTGGGTACCCTAGCTGTTCAAAACACGCGATTTATGCTGCTGTCGACCGATCTAGCAAGAGAACGGCTGGAGATATCATAACAAGCACTGCTTACGAGCTTTTCGGGGGTACCAGCATTGATACACAGACCTTGACTACGCAGATGACGTCGTACTGATGGCCGAAGAGACAGACTCACTGCGGGCGTCACTGGAGCAGTTCCATGAGAATGCTGGAAAACTTGGTCTGCATCTGTCATGGCAAAAG
>Ga0209052_1000348_pt1 | contig 14049 bp, 8 predicted proteins | sample WorMetHEROISLAND_2_FD_187409 | JGI IMG/M metagenome (GOLD analysis project Ga0209052, IMG submission 187409) | Marine gutless worms symbiont microbial communities from Max Planck institute for Marine Microbiology, Germany - Olavius sp. 4 HERON... | ecosystem: Host-associated > Annelida >...
AGACTTGCTGCTAATCATAACAGGCACTGCTGACGAGCTTTCCGTAGGTACCAACATCGATGACCTTGAACGACCTTGAACCCCCAAAATAGGGGTTTTTAGTGAATTTTTAGCGTTTTTTTGGGGGGCTGCAACGCACACTTAAGAGTGAATTTTCGCTGAAATTAAACTGATGCTGTCGCGCGTCTCATGAGCATTAGCTCAGATTTCTTGTTCTTCAACCTAGCTTTTAGCCCATCTTAGTCTCTCACCCCAGCCGTTGTGCATCAGATTTGGCACGTTTCCTATTGACATTGTGTGCCATGCAAATTTACTTGCTTACTTAGTGACACTACTTTTTCCTGGTCAGTGTGTGGGCAGCTGTTACATTACAGTGATCTGAATTCACTCTTGATTCCATCAGTTTGAAAATTGTTGATAGAGTAAGCAGTAGCAAAAATCTACTAAATGTGAGTGTAAGTGATGTGTTATGGCGTTCTGTTAAGCAACTGTGTTGCCATTATGCTGAAGTATTTGCTGACATGTGTTGACATCAGGTGACGAATTCTTAATGCCTCTTCAGGCGTTTTTCTGTTCACTCTGCTGTGAGTTTTCAAAGGACAGCACCAGTGGCGAGGCGCATCTCAAGAGTCGAGAGCACAACAACAAATTCAAGGTACAAAAATACCAAATATACATATAACTTTTGCAAATATATAGTTATTTTATTAATTCTCTCACTGTGACATTCATAGACAAAGTGCAGAACAAGATGGAATACATCCGACATTCTGACCACCTCGCCTCAAGTCCGCTTCTGCACTACCTTGTCAAATTTAGATATTAAACTGTACAATTTTTCATAATGGCCAGAGTAGTGTCCATCACGGTCGACGTTAATTTCGGTTTAGGATAATGAGGTATTCTTATTTGGTAGCTTTATTTTTTAGCTTACTGGCTTTTCCTCAGTGTTACTGACGTAATCTAATGTCACTGCGATAGGTTTATGACAGCATCTGCTAACCTTTTGGCACAGGATTGCATAATGCTTTATTGATGCATCCATTAACATGATACAACAACTGAAAGCAGAAATTTAGAAAACATGCTGCAAATAAATCTATAAGAACACACAAATGAGGAATTAACACCCATGATAGATATTTACTGTAAAAAAGTTTTTCACCATTTTGGTATTAAGTAAGTGCTGTGTAAAGTTGTACAACTAAACATTGAAATTTCCCGGTATATGGGCAGCAACAAATTTACAGTTTGGTGGTAAGTTTTATTTAGCCTTTTCCGTAGTTCATCTGGGAATGTAGCAGTGAAAGAAATACCAAAATCGCTGTATATTTGCCAAAGTTATCATGAAAATATATGTGACATATTTTTGTCTGGGACACAGTGTAGTACAGTGTAGTCATTAGGCTAAAATTAAAGTATAGGTTATACAGACCTTTTTAAGAAATTTTCAATAGCGATTTAACGATTGTTTGCATGTGCTGTAGTATTTGTGTCTGAATTCTAATTGCACGAATGGTGTGAGCAGTGTTGGTTGGTGAATCTCGGTTTTCTTCATCATCAACATTTTTGTTATTGTTGTTATCGTTGTCGTCACTTGTGTATTGTTCTGTTTGTGTTAATCCATGTTCATAACTTCTGGTTGTTATTTCATAGAAACAGTCATTAATTAGGTTCTAATAGTCGTACATTTGCAGATATAGGTATATTGTAGGAGCTGGGATTCGGACAGGTTGATTGTTCATTGTGCACGAGCAAGATAGACTTTCACACTGATTACCAGTGAAGTTCAACTTTTGCGCGAATGGACATATTGTAGTCAAATATCAGACTGCCGTAAATATTTTAAATGTCAAAAACAGCTGTTTTATTCAGCAAAAATAGATGTGATCAGTATGCCAGAATGCACTTCTAACTAGCTGACCATTTGCAGTATGTCACTATTGTTGCAAAACTGTGGTGTTATTGCATGTAATGATGAACTGATTGTCTTAGATATCAGCTGTGTTTGTGTTGGTTTTGAATTAATGTATAGAATTTCCTGAAGGATAACCCAACTTACGAGATGCAGTACCTTCATGGGAAGATGATGGCAGTGAACTCTGCAGCAAGAAGAGAAATAGAAGAGAGGCAAGTAATGCCGACTGTCGTTGATCTTCCAAAGAGACCTGTGGTTACAGCGACTGAGGAAAACAGCGAGGTGAAACGAGTGAAGATTAACCCAACAGATACAAAACAGCAGATGGAGAACATCGTCGACGAGGAATGGCGAAAAATGTCACTTAGCATTGAGAGGCAGACGAGAGCGATCCGTTTGAAAACCGAAGAGGCGACCACTGAAATGAAGGTTGGCGAGTTCGACAGTGATCTCAAGCGTACGATTATCAACAAGCCGCCGTCGGAGTCGAAGCCAGCTGTGTCCGGAAATGTTTCAGTTTCTAAAGTTGTCGCCGAATCTCAGCAGAAAAAGATCACGATGTCAGGCAGCACGTCTCGTGCAAAGCAAGAGCAAGCACCGGAGAAGTCAAAGGGAGCAAAACGCAGTCGTTGGGACGACGACGATGAACGCAAGGAGCGGAAGTACGACGATGACGATAAAAGATCGCGCCAGAAAGAGTCTCCATCGTACAGGTCCACTCGGACACCACCCCGAAGCTACAGAAGCAGATTCTCACCGTCAAGGCCAAAGCAAGTGGGGCGATCAGTCTTGTCGCTCAAGGATGATAAAGCAGGCAATTATCCGTCTCCGGCTAAGAACACGGATCGAAAAGCATCCACACAGTCTAGAGTAGATGTGATAGTAGTTGATGATGACCAGCCAAAAGGGAGCTCCAGCGTGATAGCTGCTGAAAAGTTTGCTGTGTCGAAACTGAGCAGTAGCAGTCAACAGACAGCAACCACGACAACAGCGACAGCTGCCGCAGCAAGTACGCCGTCGTTCAAGTTCAGCTGGAAGCCAAAAGCTGCGAAACCTCCGCTGCTTCAGTATGGACCAATGCCAGGTCGCAAGGCTCCTGCTAAAGGTATAGTCATTAACTATACATTTGTACATTGTGTCATTTTGAACAGTATTTGGTCGTCGGACATGTGTCTTTTTGTATTTTTTCTGCTGTTAATATATACACACTAATATATAGTGCTGGATACAGTTCAGGAATTTGCAGTTGTGAAAACTTGACTGATCAGTGTGTTCTCAAGAGTTCAGTACTCGCTAAGTGGTCACTAAACTACTGATTGACATCAGATGTCACTGCAAAGCAAAAACGGCCATTTTTCGCATAGAACAGAAGGCTTAGGCAATTCCGACCTGCAAAAAGTACTGTCAAAACAGTGTGTCTAGCTGCCTGTAACAAGTAGATACAAAACAACCTACAGCGTGCTGTTCCCAGTCTCAAACACTGTCGTACTTATGTGTTTTGATAATTGTTGTTTCGGCAACTGGAAGTGGATCTGTGAGAGTACTTTGCTGCAGGTTACTTCTGGGAACTGGCTGTGGGAACTGGCCTAACTTGTAGCAGCTCCAGAAGATCAATTAATTAATTAATTAAGTACATAGTAGTTAAATATTAAATAACCAGTTTTGTTTAAGCCTAGATAATTTTAAATATTAATTCGTCAAGTACATAGGTCAGTATTACTTAGTAAGTAGAAGCGTGTGAAGAGCACAAAAGTCCTGTCAAGACTTCTTTTTTCCAGATTCAGATTATAATCTAGATTGCTTTACAGAGATGGACATACAGACCGAGAAACTGATGTAAAACAGCCTCCTGCTTCTGGTGGAGTTAGCATTATCTAAGCTAACTTAGGTCAGACACCAAGTGTTTGTGAGTTTGTAAGCAGTCGTGTAAGCTACATATATGAGGAGTTATTATGCAAGACATGGGTAGGTTGTGGTCTCTGTGTTGTTGCAGTTGATAAAAGTGTTTGTGATGTGTATGCGTTTTCAGGAACTGCTGAAATGAACATTGACATTGATGACTTTGAAGTTTTTGATGAAGATTAGTGGAGCATGTCTGAGTTATCTGATGTCTTGATAATCATTTGACTTGTCACAAAGACTGCAACTGTAGGCCACGGACATCATGATGTCCTGTAGTTGTTCACATTAAGACACTTCACACTTCAGTTGAGACTTACACATTATGCCACGTTGCTTGGACTGTGACATCTGTCCAGTTTGCTAGAGATTGATTATCAATGTCGTTAAGACGTCTGCTTGTCTTATGTCACTGTGTGCGACTCTGACTACATTTGCATAAAACTTTGTACCCATAGTAGGGTTAATAGTAATAATTTGAGTGCATATTTTTTGTGGCTCATTGCAGTACATTATAATGCTGCTCTTTATACTGTTATGTTCCATTATTATGCTTTTAGTAGTAATATTGTGTGGCAAACCACAACATGAGTAACAGTGCCGCAAAGTGCCGTGGAAATGTAAAGTAATTTCAGACGCCTGGACGATTGTGGTCACCCTTAGTATGTAACTATGTTCTTATTGTCTCAACTCATTCCACACTGGTGACGTTATTTTTGAATGGCGGTCAAGTTGTTCATCATTGTGCAAGTGTTGCACAAAATGCATGTATTTTGCCGCCGTTCTGTGACCTTCGGTGTTTTCATCTACAATCATGGTGGTTGACTACTGCCTGCGGCCTACTTCAGTTTTCATCCAACATCTCCCTATGGTCCACGACTAGGTAATTTCTATGTACTAATTTGTGATGTTGAAAATTCAAATTTTACAAGATGTGCCACAACAAATTTCAGGCAGTTACTTCTGCAGTTGTGCTGTTTGTAGTTGGATGCTACAATGTATCCAGTGGCCACATTTGGCAAAGCAGTTACAAATTGGTTTATTTTTATATCCAGTGTATTCCCTTCACCTTGAGTTAGGGATACATCCATCACCACAATAACGGGTATTACACTTATTACAATGACTAAAAAGCAACAATCTGCCGTGTGAGGCTTGTGAGTGAATATATTTAGGGGGTATATAATTATTTTGTAAATTTGTGCACTGTGCAGGGCGTTTATCCTCTGGAACACTTAGAGCAAATTGTCCACCACTTGCTCCTCCTCCCATCCCTTGTCTTTTCCTTTCCATCTTCGGGTCTTCCTCTGAAATCCAGCTCTGGGGTCTTAGGGAATGTTCCGGAGCTGTTGTCGATTTGGGGTGTGACCAGTCTGAAGAAAAATACATTAGGATTTTGGAAGCAAGCTAGAGATGCTAAATCATTCCCAAGCATGCATCAGCAGTTTGCTGCCCATTGCCGGATTTAAACCTGATTAGGCCCAGTTCGGTAAAATGTGGGGGCACTCACATACATTCTGACATCAGTGTGCAAAAACGTATCACGTATTCGGTGTTACAACTGTACGCAGTTTTGTTGTTATTACCTGTTTTGCAGGGGCGTTGATCCCTATGGGACAGGGGGGACACGTCCCCCCAATATTTGGACTGGGGGACATTATCACGAATGTCCCCCCCCAATATTTCTGGAGTAATATCAGCTACTTTTTATCCATGCAATATTTTCTTGATAAGTTGAAAGAGTTCTCAGTTTTCTCAGAATTTTTTTTTCAACCGCTTGTAATATTTTAAGGATAAAATCTAAAAAGCGCCAAATTACTTTTTGTCAGGGACTGCAGGTTCCACACCTGCTGTGAGAGCTTACACCGTTCCGGGAGTGGGGGTAATTGTAAGGGGGAAAGAATGAAGGTGAATGAGAGGAGGACAGTAGTGGGGGGTTGATTGGCCACTGTGTGTCCTCCCCAACAGTGGAGAGATCGACGCCATGCTGTTTTGAGGTACAGCTTTCTGAGATCTTACCAAATATGTTGCAACATGCCCTAAAGAGGCCCTCACAGGCCAGAAGATGTCACACTGCTGTCCGACCCTGTTTGGCTGAACATGCCTAAATCCGCATGTGCTGATGCCTAGAAGAAAAAAATGGGGTGTTTAGCGCAACATTATGGGGAAGTTGTTACAATTTAGCTAGGCATACCAAATATCCCTGAATGGCTGATAAGCTCCCGCCGTCTTTTATGATGAATTTGCTCCAAGGTTCATGCACTGCATATGCCTCTGATGCCGAGTCTGATTCAGTACACCGAGTATTTGTCATCACTTCACCACGTAGTAAGATTTTCTAAATTATTTTACACTATGGTAAATTTGCATGTCACATGAGACTGGAGTTGTTGAGACTTGAGCCTTTCATGCCGCAATAAGCAAACCTTTGTTAAAACTAGAAACACTTAAGAGTCGCACAATCCTGTTAAAGGATATTGCTGGCAAATGCCGTTTTTTTTTCAATTGTTATTTCTGGTTGTTTTTTCCCACTGGTCTTTGTTAACATTTACTTACTTGTGAATCAAGTTCTAATTCGCACGTGCATTTTTCTTTGCATGTATTGACATTTCCTGTTAGTGATTGTTTACCATAAGGAGATAAAATGTTAAAACTCCCAGTATTAGTTTAAATAATGATAAGAATGTGTCCACTCGAGTATGTATTAGTAAATACTTTTCGGATAATCCTGCAGTTCAGCTTACTAAACTCACGGCAAACCATATACGCTATATACAGCTATGATATCGCGCCTGTATCAACTTCTCGTCATCTCACACATAAGCGGTCTATAGTCCTCGGGTTTAGGGTAAGGGGTTAGGGTTGAAGTAAAGGGTTAGAACTAGCCCTTACCCTTTACCCTAACCCTGTTCCGGTATCTGGAACTTTCGTACCAAGGACCTTTCGTTCCCAGGAACGAAAGTTCCATAGGTGGAACTTTCATTCCCTGGAACGTTCGTTCCCAGGAACCTTCGTTCTCTGGAACTTTCGTTCCCATGTGTGATTTTAAAGGGGAACTTTCGTTCCCAAACAGTTACTATTTTTACATACCGTATACCCGTAGCGTATACTTAACGTGTAGCTTCACATATGCCGAGCACTGCGAGCAGGGATCACAAGTTTGTAGACCTACACATTTGATGCCGTCATCACCACACACGCTTTGCTTATAGGCCTAGTGAAACTAGCTGGAGTAGGAATTGAAGCAGCTGGAATCAAAGCATGCCGGACGCTGCGCCCGTTCATTAAAGGGATTACAAGACGTCATTACCTGTATACGACCTGCTGAAGCTTGTAGGCCTGTACGTTTGCGGTTTAAACCGTGTAAAATAATAATCATATAGTTTGGGAACGAAAGTTCCATTCTAATTTCACTCTTGGGATGAAAGTTCCAGGGTGGAACTTTCGTTCTTGCGAACGAAAGTCCTTTGGTATGAAAGTTCCATAATTCCCCTATTCCTAACAGCTGTATATAGCATATATAATCTGCCTTGCCTAAACTGCAGGATTACCACTTCTTGTACTGGGCCCTAATTTACAAAACTTCGTAAGATGAACCTACGAAAATGTTACGAAGAAATCAGACACACGAAAAGTTTACGAAAAAATGCGAAAAACGTTCAAAAAGAGTTACGAAAAACCTACAATAGCTTATCAGCTGACTTAGGAAAACATCAAACATGCATGCAGTAATTGCTTTGATTTTTTTTATTTTTATATAATTTTTATATAGTGCCGTAATAAGTATAAATTTCGTTCCGGCAATTTCAATTGCCGCAAAATCAGTTAACTTGACTTGGTTGAGAGCTACTAATTTATAAGTCAGGTGTTGAAAATAAACATACGAAATTCCTACAAAAAACTTATGAAATCATAACTTGTCGACTTTGGATGAAAAATTTGAAAATATGAAGATTTACCGAAAGTTCGTAAGAAGTTTTGTAATTTAGGCTTCTGTTTAGTATTTACGTCAGGGCTGATGTGTGGGCTAGGGATAAGGTTAGGATTACCAGTGGTACGTAATTACTCGTACACACCCCCACAATACTTTTCTTATTATTGGCTCTGATTTTTATTATATACATTTTGTTGTACTTTTCTACAAGGTCTGTGACCTACCTTTGCACTCCTACACAGCAGTAAATTCACACCTCATCCATGTAATATGTCTCATTTGTTTCTTCAGTGACTATTCACTGCCCCCCATGTGCGTCCGGGGGTGTGGCAATGTAGAATAGACCGACTCTGTTTCCTGTCCGGATGGCATAAGAGGCGCCTAAACCAGGCCTTTAGTTTTGTATTGGTACATTTAGGTTGCGTGTGTATGCGTCTTTTGTTAGTTAGTATTACGTTTGTGTGCATGTGTATGTAGGTAGTATATTATTGTATTTGGGTTTTTTTTGTGTTGGCTTGATCGATTTTGCTGTTAATTTTTGTTTTCAATACCAGTGCAAGTGATTGCCTGGAGGACCGTCTCCGAAATGACCTATAATGTGTCGAGCGGGACGTTAAACCTTACTCACTCACTCTATTCACTGTTGTGCAACATGCACAGCTATCCTTTTTCTTTGGATGTTTCCCCATGAAACGTTTAAGACTGTTCAAAAGTGCCCTGTACTCATTTGATTCATCTCTGCGTCTTATTGCTAGATTAGTCAGTATCACTGGATACAGCTTTCTCTCGTAAATGGGATACTCTGCCTGTCTTAACTTATTCCATCCACTTGCCTACAGTGCCAGTTAGTGCATGAATTATGGCTTTTTCATCCATTTGCTGTTTCGCCCCTTTGCTGATTTGCCAGTCGGATGATCTGACCCTCAGCTCATTTGCCCCCTGGCTTGTTTACCCCTTGCCTGATTTGCTCATTTGTCTTGGCTTCTTTTGCCAGGGAACGAACAAGTCCAGGGGTGAATAGGCCAGGAGGTGATTCATCTAGTGGGTGAATCAGCGAGGGGGCAAAACGGCAAAAGGGCAAAAAAGCAAGATACCTAGTGTACCTGTGAATTGCAATCAGTTTCTGTGTGGTTCTGAATTCTGTGTGAGCAAACAATATGTTAATGGTATTACTTCTACACAGTGATGCTGAGGATGGGACATGTGTTTAATGTTGATGTTTATGCTGTTACTATGGCATATATAATGTGCATACATTAAATGTATGGTGGAATGAACTGAGAGATTGGACAGCCTTGCATTATGAGACATTGCTGTATAATTAATGACAGTGATTTCTCTCATACTACTGCAGCTGTTCTCCAGGGTTCCAAAGCATTGTTGAAGGTCCTTGATTTTTATCCCTATATTCCCAGTCACGAGGGTATCAAAGGCAAAGAAAATGCTGACACAGCTGCTAGGGCAGGACTGGATATCTCAATCACTTGTATTGTATTAAAACAAGAAATCTGAGCTAATGCTCATGCGACGCGCCACAGCATCAGTTTTATTTCGTACGCAGGTTGTCTTGGTCTATCTCCAGTATATTTGAACGAAAATTCACTCTAAGTGTGTGTCGGAGCCAATAATAGCAAAAAATCACTTAAAACCCCTATTTTGGGGGTTCAAGGTCGTTCAAGGTCATCGATGTTGGTACCACTGAAAGCCCGTTGGAAGTGCTTGTTATGATGAGCAGCAAGTCTGTGTCTATCTGCAACCATTCTCGTGCTAGATTAGTCGACAGTAGCAGAAATTGCACGTTTTCAAGGGGGTACCCAAATTTGATGCGCTCGTACGGAGGACTCCTTGAACCTAGGAGGTCAAACCTTACACCGTTGAAATCTGCGTTTAATGCCGAACATTTAGTATGCCGGTTGTGCTAGTCTATTTTGAATGGTTTTGGTGCAATTCACTCTGAAAATGTGTATTGTAGCCCAAAATTGCTAAAAATTCACTAAAAACCCCTATTTTTGGGGTTCAAGGTCGTTCAAGGTCATTGATGTTGGTACCACTGGAAAGCCCGTCGGCAGTGCTTGTTATGATACGCAGCAAGTCTCTGTCTATCTGCAACCATTCTCGTGCTAGATTAGTGGACTGTAGCAGAAATCGCACGTTTTCAAGGGGGTACCCAAATTTGATGTGCTCATACGGAGGACTCCTTGAACCTAGGGGGTCAAACCTTACACCGTTGAAATCTACGCTTAATGCCGAACATTTCATACACAGGTTGCCCTGGTCTATCTTGAACGGTTTCGGCGCAATTCAGTCTTAAAATGTGTATTGCAGCCTAAAATCGCTAAAAATTCACTAAAACCCCTATTTTTGGAGTTCAAGGTCGTTCAAGGTCATCGATGTTGGTACCACTGGAAAGCTCGTCGGCAGCACTTGCTATGATACGCAGCAAGTCTGCGTCTATCTGCAACCGTTTTCACGCTAGATGAGCCAATACTGGTAAAATAACGATTTCTAAGGGGGGTATCCCTCTTTGATGCCCTCGTTCGAGGGGAACCCCCTCACCCAGCGGCACCAAATTACCTCATAAGAAACTAGAGACTCTAGGCTATCATATGGCGAGGACCAGGAGTCTCTATCTCGTCTGGGCTTGGTATACCACCTGGTCGTGACAGACAGACGGACAGACAGACAGACAGAATTCCCATAGCTAATACGCGCCTCAGCAGTACCTGCCAGTACAGCTGTGGCGCGTAATGAGATTTCCGGTTAGTGATTTCTTAACTTGTGTAAACCAGTTTTGTGTTAAAGAATGGCAACAACTGTGGAGCCAATGTAGATCAAATTAACTCTACAGTGTGCAACCGGTGATTGGTCACAATAGAAAACTATCACTGAGTCGTTACGATTCAGTCCTTATCAACCGTCTTCGAATTGGTCATACGAGACTCATCAACTCATATCTGCTAAAAGGAGAGAATCAACCGGAATGTCAAATTTGCAATTCTCCTCTCACTGTCAAGCACATTTTGATAAACTGCACTCGTTTGGTGCAGCTCGTCGGAGATATCTTGGAGTTGATAACACTCGAAGAACATCTTGAAAATGTTGAATCTTTAAACATTGTTGCTTTTATAAAAGATACAAACTTTTATCATTGTATATAACGTTTTTATATTAACTTAATAGCCTTGATCTTACCAAGTTTTTATATTTTCTTTTATCACACAAGTTGAATGCTTTTAACTAAATGGCATATTTTGTGCTGATGTGCTTTAAGAAACTACTCGCTCACCCTATATTTATGGCATTGGCCCTTGAAAGTACTTGAAAACAGGGTTGGTGCTTCAAAGTGTTTTAATCTGAGTTACTAGGTCCTTGAAAGTCCTGGAATTTCCTTGCCTTGTAATACTGTAACGCCATTGTTGTTTGTTGATATCATTGAAGTGAGAGCTTGTAAAAATTAATGTAAATGTAGTAAAAATGCCAGGTGACTGTCAATTTAATGATAGCTGGACTCTTGGTAACGAGTATGCGCATTGGATTAGTCGAACAAGGGACGTACACAAGACAAGATGCATGCTAAGCTTGGAAATACATCCTTGTAAATTAATGTCGGAGTCTTTAAAAGTGTTGGAAAAGTTCGTGAATTTTATTTTCAAAAACGAGTGGGAACCTTGCAATCTCTCTGTTCAGAAATGCTTTGAAAATGTACGAATGAAGTCTCAAAATGGGACACCTCACATCTGCAGAGAATGTAAAATGTGTGTTCTAGGTAGCTACTGTGTAACGTGGATCTTTCATTCGTAGAAACTGTACTGTGCACCATGGGGAAAACGTCTCATCGTGAGCTGAGTGCACAGAAGTACAAGAAGTTTGCTGGCAGCAAAAATGAAGGTTTGTCTGTAGTTCGATAGTTCACAGTGTGCATTCTGATGCGTCGCTAGTTTTTTTTACAAAGTACAGTACAGTACGAACATATAGAATGAGATATGAATTGGCCGTATACATGTGTGTGTTCCATTTTCCCTGGAGTATGTTTCTGCCAAAATTAGCAAAATCGGATAAAATCTGACAAAGATATCACAAAAATAAAAACGGTGACGTTTTTGAGACAGTGTATATACAAGCAAAGATACTGGTGCGGTGGTGCCAACTTCTGACATATGTTTCTCCAGTTGCTGAGCATCTCAGCCATTGAAAGTAAATTAGGTCACCATACAAGCTGTATTTTGCGAGATACCGTAGGCTGTGTTATTTTTTTTGTATTTTTGACATCCAGTAACATATCAAACTGAAAATTGACTTGCCTTTACTCTGCATCAATTGTAGAATTCTCACACCAATTTGGTTCTATGCTTTTTCCAGTTAGGAGCTTGTACAGAACAGATGGATAGGCAGGATGCATATTGCATAGTAAGTACAAACTTTGACCGTTGTATATATTATGTGAAGAACTAGTGTACATGTCAAAACTTGGCATTGGTTTCCTGAGAGCATGGCGTTTTGTAGGTTGCGGTTTTGCCGATGCCCGCAAGAAACAAGTTGTTTCCAAGTACCACAGAGTAGTTGCGAAGGAGAAGAGGAACCTGGGAGATTGGAATGCAAAACTTAAGAAGATTTATTCCGAAGCTGGCAGTACAGTAGATGAAGATCCTTTGGAAAGATTTGCAACACGAAAGAAGAAAAAGAAGAGAAAGAATACTGTGACTGTTAGTAGTTACAAGCAAGCATCGAATGAGGCATCAGTGGTTACAGCAGTTGAACATAGTGATGAGTATCCGTCACAGAGCTGTGAAGCCAAAACAGCCAGCAATATGCCGCCAGCGACTCCCGATAATTCAAGGTAGTATGTGCACTTTTGTCCACTTTTTGTGCCTTTATCACCGTTAGCTGGTGCTATCAATAGGTATCGTTTATTTTGTAATTTTTCAGTCGGTAACTCTGACACACCCACAATATTCACGTCATTATTAGCTGGTACACATTATCTTTGAACTTATGACACCACTTCCATTCGATCGTTCTCATCTGTTTCTTTAGTTGCTGTATTCGGTATTGTTTATGCGTTTGTCAGTGCACGCATGCTTTCATTTGTCAGTGGTTTTATTTCTGCGATGACTCCAGTATGGGTTGGTAAAATTTTCTTCACTACTTTGGGGACCTGGTTTAACCCTCAATCGCTTCAGACAAGCCGACGGATTAAACAAGAACAACAGTAGCGTCAGTGTCCAATGTTGCAGGCGAAACAAGCGAGTGAAGAAAGTTTCGTCATTCTTCCGAGAGGAAAAGGAACGGCAGAGGAAACAGGAGGAGAAGCAGAGACGTTTGAAGGTCTGTGTGTGTGCGGCATCGAGGGCATAATGGCTAAACATCGTATCTGTTGCTGACGACATTTCAAGAATATCAGAAAAAAACGTTTACTCACAATGCATTTTTGCAGTGTTTTGACGTTGTTTTACAGTTTGTTAGTAAATAGATATGCATTGCTATACTTTGTTTTGTGGTGAGATAAATGGTCAAGTAGCATTTTGAGTCAACTTTGTAGGTAGGATGTTTTACTAGAGAAAAAAACTGCTGATGGGATGTTTTGCCATTTTGTCCTCGATAAGGGGGTTAGAAGTGTTTTTGTTACCTCTGTTGAATGAAGCCATTTATGTTTTCCTTTCTGTTTATCTGTGTCATCATCATCATCAGTTTATTTTGGAAACACAAACAGTCAGAGAATACAGAAAAACAGTATGAACAATAAAGACATGTGTTCCAGGGGTCAGAAAGGCTGCGACAGCACTTACAACTGCCCATAACATAAAGTAGCATAGTACAATAAGACAGAAAAGTACTGAACAACAAGTACTGAATAATAAAATTAGAATGAAAAACCTTGAGAAAATCAGAGTAATCAACGTCATTAATGGTCCTCTTGAAAGAAGTGTTGTCTGCAAAATTAAACATCGTATCTGGCAAAATTAAAAAAAAATGTTGTGAATGAATCTTTGCCATTTTTTTGCAGTTCTCTTGGGCCCAAAAGTAAGATGGAGTTTGTTAGGATCAAAATCCGATGTTTTTTTTTCTGCTTAAATGTTCACCACTCGATGCATTTTCAGTGGAATAGCAACATTTTACAGAGTGCCCACTGCCCACTCAACCCTGAAAGTCCTTGACAGTAGTGTTTGCAAAAATCAAGGTTTTGAAAGTGCTTGAATACGGTATTCGTCCTTGAAAGATCTTGATTTGTATTGATTTAGTCCTTGAAAGTCCAGGAATTTACTGCAGGAAGATTAACAGTGTACTCTTGTGTTGTCAG
>Ga0209052_1000349_pt1 | contig 14005 bp, 7 predicted proteins | sample WorMetHEROISLAND_2_FD_187409 | JGI IMG/M metagenome (GOLD analysis project Ga0209052, IMG submission 187409) | Marine gutless worms symbiont microbial communities from Max Planck institute for Marine Microbiology, Germany - Olavius sp. 4 HERON... | ecosystem: Host-associated > Annelida >...
GTGCTTGTTCTGATGAGCAGCAAGTCTATGTCTATCTGCAACCGTTTTCACGCTAGATGAGCCAATAGTGGTAAAATAACGATTTCTAAGGGGGTACCCCTCTTTGATGCCCTCGTTCGAGGGAAATCTCTTCACCCAGTGGCACCAATTTACCTCGTAAGAAACTAGAGATTCTAGGTTATCATGACCCGGAGTCTCTATCTCACCTGGCCTTCAATCCGTACCGGGTCGTGACAGACAGACGGACAGACAGACAGAATTCCCATAGCTAATACGCGCTGTCAGCAGTACCTGCCGGTACAGCTGTCGCGCGTAAAAAACGAATGACTAGACACTTTGCTGAAAAAGGTTCAGGAAACCGGCAGCACCGACCAAGAGCGGCAGACCGAAGCACGCACGTAGGCTACTGCAGTGAACATGACCGCTGTGAATGGACCGGTACTAAGCCAGGAAGACCAGACTACACGCCAGATATCCAGAGATTGGTCTAGCACACTCTAGCGTCGTAGAATCATTCACCGCGATCTTGGGCCGAAGTGTCTTTTTCATTTACCAACACGCTTGCTGCCTATTATTGTTAGTTTTTCTTACATTTGTATTTCACAAGGTAGTGCAAAGACGAATTTACGGTGTGGTGGGATACATAATAATCACGTTATTGCAAATTGTCCACCGAGTGTGCCAGCGAAAGAATTTTGAATATCGGTCAATAACTGACAAAGATATGGACAAAAGTTAGGTGGCACGTTTTTATGGCCCACGGTGTATGTAAGCTTAGGCTACACGTGCATGAGATGCAGGTCAACAGCGGCGCCGTTGTAAAGCCTCATTACATTATATGTAAGCTTACGCCATATTCATTTAATACGACGTGTTCCTTGTTGCCTGAGCTTAATCGGCTATGCCAACTGGCAAGCTTCATCGCGCCTCGACTCAGTACGAATTAAAAATCAACCACCATTGCCAGATGTGAATTATTTCTACATTTTCAAAGCATAGAGCAGTGTGACATTTTGTGCTATTACATTAACTTATTATAGGTTCATTTTGGCAGGATTAGTTGGATGTCTTTTTTTTTACTTTTGATCTATGAGCGACATGACATCATCTTCAGTGGTGCTGCTCTGAATGTCAGTATTTATGAATGTCTTGTAAAAATTTCTGCTGTTGTCTGCTCATAAAGTGTTTCATTTATTTTTATTTATTTTGTTTCATTCAATGTTCTTTACGTCTTAATGTGAATTCACCAGCAATGTTTTGTTTTAGACCATTGTAAACACATGATTAGGCTACCACGACCAAACTTACATCATCCATCCAATACATATCTGGTAGCTTCATCCCACTGATGCTAAGAGTGAACCTACTACCACTAAAAATGGTATGTTAAATTATCATTTATCTATGCATCACACAGTACTGACGAGTTTGCAAAACTTGTATAGTTGATCGAACGCGTATGACATACTTGCTTTAAATTCTTTTCTAAGTGCTCAAAGTCTACTAATGTTAACCGCAATGCAATCAAATAGAATTTCATATTTGTAACTGTAACAAGCAGCATTAGAGCAGAGGCAGACACTGAACAGGGTTGGCATATTTCGTGTCAAACGACTGGGAAAAAACGTTTTCAATATTGTATTAATATTTCAATGACTTAGAAATAGTGTTTGCTGGAAAATGGTTTCCATCTAAAATTACTCGTGTTGTAAAAAATAAAACTGTTCGAGCGTGCTGTTCTGTTCAGTAACTTCAATGTAATTTTTATCGAAGTAATTTTTATCGTTTGAAGTATCAACAGAATTACCTGGTATGTGGTATCATATGTGCTTGGCTAACATAATAAATTAAGTTTAACAGACCTGGCCATTTTATCATTCCTGACATAACAGGATATCGCATTATAACTGCACAGTGTGTGCACAACATATACGCTAGGATCTGACGTGCACTTACTGTATTGTTTTCTTCAGCATCCAGATGCCAACCGTGAGAGAGACAAATATACGCTACACTGCTTGCGAACGAACATACAACAGACACTGCTTCTGGCTACACACACGAAACACGTAAACCACACGAACACACTGCTGCACTGGACACACACCGAGTTGCCAACATGGAAACCGGACTCTTCGTATACCAGGGACTATTCGTACCATTTATGTTTGTTTATCACCGGTGGCGTGTTGATAGCGGCCAGAAACCGCCCAAACTTGAACTATACAGTTTGAGAGGATGACCTGAGTGCAAGATGTGGCAAAATCGATCGTAAGCCTGAACTACAGAGGCTTCTTGTGATCGAATTCTGCAGTACCAGTAATAAGCTGCCGTTCACAGCAATAGAAACTACAAAAAAATGTGACCTCAAAGACAACTACGTGGTGCTCAACTGCATCAATTAACTCATGCTACACTGCACGACTCGGCACGAATAGTCGATGGTACGAACAGTCCATAATTCGTCAACACGATCACTCTCACCGATGACATTCTCCGATAACTTAACGCCATTTTACTCGTACATTCATGATTCGTGTTTTCAATGCAGACACGTAACGTTGTTTATCTGATACATAAGTAGGTCTCACGTGGGCCAAATGAAGAACTCATTAGCAGGAAGCCAGCACGCCTGTGCAAACATGCCGTATGGACTAAGGTTTGCGGAAGCCGTCATCAGTCTCTGCTCCATACAATCCTCTGCACACAGCACTGATGACCTCGTGTTCACTGGACAATGGAAGCAGCGTCAGCTTCAAGCCGAACAAAACACTGGACAGCCGCACGCCTGCCTGTATCCCGACTTTTAAAAAGCGGGGTTCGACTCCACGTGCCTTGCGGTCGCTAGACTGCCCTCCATTAGCCCACCTACGGGGTATGGAGGCACGCTGCAAGCTCCCCCAGTGGAGTACGGCAAAGCCCCGGCAGCAGAAGCATTTTGAGCTTGAAAATCGCATCTGGTTATTTTAACTTTGGCTATTTTTATGCAATGCATCCTGGTTCCGGCTGATGAAGGGAGTGGGGTACAATGGAAACGACCGAACCGCCCTTGACTATGGGCCTGATGTGCACAAACAAACACATACACAGAGAGACAGACAGGCAGACATGGGACAAGACACAAAAGCACAGACTCGGCTCAAACACTAGACAAGCTGTGGCCCACACTGCGTAATAAATACACGCCGATTGTTCAAATGTAGAAACGCAGCTGCATGCATGCACTCACACACGCCAGTAAGACTTAGACTAGTCAAATGTATTGCAGAACAACATACAAGAATACGTTATGTGCTACCAAAACAACAGATCCACGTACGCTATCTACAAATATCTATGCATAATCAATTTTAAAAAAACAGTACGGAGAACAATCCTAGCGACAAAGTTCTATGGTATATCAAGAAAACTCACAACCTAAAGACATACACTACACTCAAACACAAACGAAAAGAACACAAGATCATCAAGCCTTGCTCAAGGCTAAGTACTGTCCGCGGGTAGCTGCAGCATCACGCACACAGAAACACACGGCAAAACCATGTGACCTTGACCTTTGACCGATGAGCTTGAAATTCAATAGAGTTCTAGAGGTTGTCGAGGTACATGTCCGTGCAAAATTTCATCAAGCTAAGTGCAGCGGTTCATGAGTTATCAACAGTGCACTATATTTCAAACAACTGTAGACTATGATCGCGAATATCTCTGGAACGGATCAAGCAATCGACAAGTGGAAAACGGCGTTATCAACTACAATTTTTTCCACGTTCGATGAAGACGCTTAGGTGAACTTTGGTCCACATACGAAAATGACCTCGACCTTGAAATCCAATAGGGTGCTAGAGGTTGTCAAGGTACATGTTCCTGCAAAATTTCATCAAGCTGAGTGCAGCGGTTCATGAGTTATGGTGTACACAAATTTTTATGCTGTATCTTGCAATGGTAAAGAATCCAAAATACGGTCCAGTGACCTTGACCTTCGACCTATGACGTTGAAATTCAATAAGGTAAAGAAACGTTTCTGCAAAATGTCATAAATCTGCATGCAGCGGTTCATGAGTTATCGTGGTCACAGAGAAAAAAACTCCGACGAAAACAATACAGTCCATTGCTACCGTGCGGACAGTAACAAAATATCAACTGTAACAATAATTTATAGCTGCTGCCATTGTTTGATGTATAGCTCAGTATGAAGCAATCAGGTCATACATTCGCGGGAATACATATCAGACATCAATCCAAAATCTGAAATAAAATCTTAGAAAACATCAAAACAACAATCATCGTCGACGGCTCACGAAACAGACCGGGTCACGGCGGAAATTGTTAAATGTCGTTTATGATAAAGCTCGATCACTTTGCATACATGACAAAATTGAATTGAAAATGCCACGTACACAAACAATTAATCAAAGTGAGATGACTAACAACAACAAGACAACAAACTGCATAATCATACTGCATAATCAATATCTCCTTTTCAGCTGTGGCAGCATAGCACAACATAACAACACATAATTTGTACAGTTGACGATTATTTAAAAAAAAACGCACACACTATCGGACAACACTGTGCTTAAGTATCTGACGGCACTGAGATCGAGTGGAGATGGCATCAGTATCGGCACCTGAAGAAATGGCTGTACGTTGTCGACGACCGTGCCGAGAACGCGTCAAAGCACGTCTGCCTGTGAAACAGTCATACGCAAAGTCCTTACTCTCCACCGCTTTCTTCTTCTGCCGCAGCTCTCGGTCCGCCAATCTAGTGCCGTGCGAGAGACTGCGCTTGCAACTGAAGCCACCGGATGCCCGCTGTCGGGGACGGCTGATCTGCAGAACGGGAATCGAAGACTTCCACTTGTCTGAAACTCTCGCCGACTTCCTCAGCTGCGTGATCCTCTGACGACTGAAGCTGTGTCGACGGGCACTGGCAGTGTTTGGCGACGGGAAGTGCACGGACACGCGTTGACGTGGTCGCAGTTTTGAACCCTGAGAAGATGTCGAGAGGCTCACAGTTGGAGAAACCGCCGTCAACGTCGTTCTTTCCAGTGCCACCACCGGCAGTTGTATCTGCTGTCCCTTCGTGCCACCCGCATCCGACTTGCTAAATATAAACTTCAACTTTCCATTCCTAATTGGTACTCCGTCGCTGCATCCGTTCGAGTGTTTTTCTGGTTCCGCTGCAACGCTGGATGTGGCACGGCATTTGGACGATTCAGCCGTTGAAGTGGCATCAGTAGCGGGACTAACAACAGCACCGTTCTCACTGGTTTCACGTTTCAGTTCCTCAGCACCGTTCTCGCTGGTTTCATGCTTAAGTTCCTCAGCACCGTTCTCACTGATTTCATGCTTAAGTTCCACCGAAGAAGAACTACCGACATCCGAAGAAGCACTACCGACATCGTCCTTTACAGAAGCTGCTGACTGTTCTTTCGCTGTATCATCCACCGAGGTTGTTGAAGACGAAGCACAGACAATATCGCCATTACTTAATGCAACATCTTTCACAGCTGCCGACTTGAGTTTAGAATCATCACCATTTACACAAAGTTTTGTGTCGGCCGCCACAGTAAGTGGGATGCTATCTGCATGTGTACTGCTGCTGTAAGGGGCTGCAACAGAATATGATGATACCAAACTGGCTGATGTAGTCATTATTTTGGGAATAGCTCTCAAGTTCAGAACAGGCTTTGGCAACTGCGGAAATGCGGTAAGAACACTGAACTTTGAAGGTGAAGAATCTGAATTCTTGGTACACATTGCTGCATCAGACACAATCTTTCTATCAGCAGAAGACTGGTTATGACTACCAAATCCCCTCTCGTTCAGTGCTGCATACAGTTCTTTATTCAACAATGCAATAACTTCGGCTTCAGTGATGGTACTGGGAGGGTTGCTGGAAGTGTTATTAGAGGAGCTTTTGGAAGAAGGCTTCGGCAGAGCTGCCTCCTGAATACCAACGATGTTATCCGGTTTCACATTCGAGCCTTCTGGTGTCATGTATCCAGCCACAATCAGATGCTGTATGACCTCATCGCGGTTCAAACGATGTGCCGTCGTCATGTGGCCACGAAGCGGCGCAAGACTGAAATGAAGACGACTGCAGACCGGGCAAGCATACCTGCGCAGTGACAGATCAGCCACGTTGACGCCAATCTGCGGCAGACATGCCGATATCTGGTGCTCATAGCATGCTTTCTGCGACGACCAACGAGAAGAACAATGCGGGCAGATGAACACATAGTGTCGGGCGTACGACGCAGCACTTGCACGACCGCAAGGACGACTCTTATGTTCAGCTCGACGTTCGGTCGTATTGAGATCGGCACTGCACGTTGAACAGTAGTACAAACCTTCGCTGGTCATGAACACGTTCTTGTAGATGATTCCCTTCGGCGGCCGGCCAGAATAACGCCGAGATGCTCGCTGTTTGGTCTGCGCCGCCGCTGCAGCAGCTGCAGCAGCATCCGAGGGCAGACTGACTTTGCAGGGCAGCGAAGCATCTTCGGCAGATGACGGGCTATTGCTGGCTGCCGCACTCGACACACAGAACGGTGACTGCACCTGCGCGGGAGACTGAACAACGCCAGGCAGTGGACTGTAGACTTCAGGCCGGCATAGGCTGATATCAGTTACGCTACCTGGTCTTGACACGGTGCAGGAGGACATCTGTGAACTGACAGAGTGTTGAGTGCCATGCATAGATGCAGTATGGGACTGGAGGCCGGCCGATGAAAAGAACGCCACATGACATACGGGGCACGTGTAGTGACGCAGCACGTGACCGATCTCACCACCAGCGTCATTGCGAGTGCACAGAAACAGAGCGTGATGATGCGCCGCCGACTCACTGTAATAGCTCGCTCCGCAGCGCCGACATCGATAGATGGGTACGTCCAGCACGTCCCCGGGACAGACACTACAGCTGCCAGCATTGTGATGCTCTGTAGACGGAGCTACATCGAATGCCGTCATGCACAGAACGCACTGATAACGATTCAAACGAACGACCGCACCCACAGAACCATCGGCTGATGCCGATTCACCATTCCACGCTGGCTTTGCCGCAGGCTGCAGTACCTTCTGATTGCTGCTGCCACTGACAGCAGGCAGACCAGCATGGGACATGATTCCCACACTCTGCTGCATGATGCCCGTGCTGGAGGCCGGCGGTAAATCATTTCCAACATTTGTGAGCCGCACAGCATCGCCATCCGGCCATACGACCGGAGGGCCAGACTGAAGGAAAGCCGTGATTTCACCGAGAACCTGCTCATCAAGATGTGTGTGGTCGTGACTGCTTGACGGCCCGGCTGACAATATCTGCTGAATGTCATCCAGCGCTGAATGCAAAGCCAAACTTATTTCCATCGGATCGGAAGAGATCTCTTTCTTGCCACCGTCTGCTGCCTGTTTCTCCGCAACAGACCGAGAAGCAACTGACGACTCGAAATCTGACCAGTTCGTAGGAGGCGGACGTAGAAAACTGGTTGGCCGAAGTTGCTCGATGCTGTGCAACAGGCTGCTGTATGTAGCAGCATCAATACTGGCTGGCGCAACTGGTGCAGACGGAGGAATGGACTCCAGACTACGGTAGCATAACGTCAGAGCAGCACGACGACTCTCGGTTGGATCCAGGTAAAAGGCAGACGCCAAACATGCCTACAAACAACTTAGAACAGTTAGACATTTTGCAGTTTTATTTACAATCAATCAATCAATCAATCACTGAAAACATACTTACATAGGATCAGATGTTACAAGTGAATCAGAGGTGCATGATGGCAGAGAAAAGGATGAGAGATCACGTTTACTCATATTTTCAAGCTCACGTTTGTTCACTATCGCAGCAAAACTGGACAGGGCACTTGTTACACACACTCGTTATATACAGTTACTCCGTATTACCGGTACCTTATTACATTTCAACCATTAGTAGCTAAAACGCATTATAAATACTGGTATCTTATCTGACATTAGAACTAATGGATACTGGCAAGTGATTCAGGGATGAACAGAAGCACAATAAAATTGGCAAAATGATGATATAGGTTTCAAAAGTTCAGTTCGGGGGAACCCAGCATAGCCTGGAGTAACTGTGGAAAGCTGGTTAGTTAACCAGGAATCCTAAGTAGCAGCAGTGAATTTTACCTCAACTTATTAGTACAGCAGTGGAAAATAACGATTAGTGATGCAATTAATCCTAAAAATTTTGTAACAACTAATAAAATGTTAATGGCAAAATTTTCTATTATAATCAAGTCACTAAAAATGCATTAAAAGTAGATACCATGAGAAGCATTTGATAAGCGATAATCACTTTCTGGGAAGAACATGACCGGATAAAACAAAGAGTTAGGCCCTATTAATGATAACATAAAACACCTACTGTTGCCTCTTATGCGTCCAGATGCTGACAGGTGAATATGAAGCTGATAAAAGCATGCATTTGTCTTGCACAATAACCACCATTAGTTCATTTACTGAAATTAACAGTTAATTAACCGTTAATTCTTAGAAAAGTAACTACTAAGAATTTTTCAATCACTACCAGCACTAGCACTACAGTAAGCAAAATGTAGCACATCATACTAGGTGCATTTGTGGCCAGTCGGCATACAGCCTTTCGACACTGTCACAGATGGAGAGATGATCAGAGCATGGCTCATCACGTGTAGGCTTGTGCTTGTCATCACCCAGTGCCTTGACAGCAAGCTGAGTGCACGCCAGCAGATACTTGCTCTGAAACTTCAACACAGACACACACACACGTGTGCATGCATATAAGTCATATGCAGCAATGCAGTACTGGTACACGATAAAATAACTGTTCACATATAGGAAACCGCATATTGTGAGTCCAATGGTCACATGACCTATGACGTCACGTGACCCCAAAAGGCCAAGATCGTAACCCCAAAATCCTTCAGTCTCTAAATCTCCGTAACCATGGAAGATAAGTGTATGGTTATAATTGATACACTATAGGACACCATAAATTGGTGGTCTAACTGCCACGTGACCGACGATGTCACCGTCACGTGACCCAAATGTTGCTGTTGGAGACCAACAATGGATGTAAAAATCGTAGCTAATGAGCGTAAAACGCAGCAGGTATAGTGCGGCAATGGGGCAGATACCTCGTTCCACAGAATGTATATCTAGTTTACAAAAAAAGACAGTTTAATGTCACTAACTAACATCACCCATGACCTCTCGATTGCAAGTCTGAATCCGTGACCATTGTGCCACTAAGCCACACTCAGGTGTATGTTTAGAAAAATGAACGATACATTTCAAAGTCACATGGTCCGCCATTCGGGGCTCAAACACTGCATTTGTAAGCAGACTTTTGCTTAAGGGATTTTTGTTAGCTAAATAGTCTTCCTGAAGCCACCAGTGACTCACATAAGTCTGTGTAGGAATTAAGCCCCGGTTACTCGAGCAAAATCACTGAGATCACTCGGCCGAGAATGACAACTAAATAATCCGCGGCTGCTTATTACCAGGTCAGTGATGACGCGCAGAAGCATTGCAATCTGACGCGAGGACTGGCACGTGGCCGACGCACGATCAATCACCGACAGAATGACATCATTACCCTCCTTCTGATGCTCCGACTCCATCCACAACTTCAACAGTTGCTGTCCAAGAGAAAAATAATAAATGCATGATAAATACACATTACTACAACACATACTGACAATTCAGTCAAATCTCTGGCATACAAAAGTCAATATTTCAGAAGCAGGAGATGGTTATATCAACTGTGATTTTCTGTGGAACTTTTTTCATACCAGTGTAGTCAAAATCACTCGGCATAGTTTTTACGTACAAACAATAAGCTGCTCAGTTTAAGTGCTTTAGTTGTATTGGAAGTTGAAGAATTATCTTCAACAAATAAAAAAAAATCTACTATGGATTTAATGTCACAGCAATGACATGTTTACACAGCCAAGTGTGTGCCGCTTAAAGATAAATGTCTCAGTCGGCACTCTTCACGTCAGTCATAGCAGACTACAAAATAGCAATGTTGACTAGGGCAATTGTGTCTGTCACTGGCTTCCCTCTGCCACTTGTGCGTGGTGGCTGCTCAGCTGGAGTAGGAGATGGGAAAAACAGAAGTATTGGCTTGCAGTTGCACTAATTGGCATCAGATATCACAGCAGCTGTGACGGTTCAGTACTGTCTGCCGCCGGTAACTGGCTCGGCAGCTTACACTAGCAATCTTATAGGACTACGCTAAAGACTCTAGATACTATCGAACTGCCACTACTCAGCTCTATGTTTACAACTCGACTAAAACATCTGCGGTAATTAGGCCTATGGATATACAGCAACTATGTATAACATTTTTTCTATGCTAAGTTTTGTTTTCTTCCTGAATAAAATCAACAGAATTACAAAATTAGTATGGTACATCATAATAAATTTATTAAATAAAAACTGTGCACAAAAATGATGTGCTATTTGATACAATGTCAATAAAATACCACAAAGTATCTCTGCTGTGCTCAGTACACTAAAAAATCACAAAAAGAACAGTTTTTACAGGGTGTCAGTTTAGCTTGCTATGCAGAAGCCCTGTCTTAGGTACGGCAGAGGCGTCCGTCTGTCTCTGTGTCTGTCACACTCTGTGATTCTATCAAAATGGTGCAAGCCAGGATCACGAAATCTTCACCACCCACTCCATGAAGACTCTACTTTCTGGATCTGTAAAGCTTTTCCAGAATTTCAAAAGGGGTCACCCCAACTAAGGGTGGTAAACAACAGAGGGGTGGGGAAAATTTGCGATTTACAACCAATAAGTCGTTGTATCTCAGAAATGACACGAGATAGGGCCAATCACTAATCGCTAATAAAGGACTTTCAGTTGCTACCAAAATCAAGGATCTTGGATGACCTTGAACAGCTGTACCGCACTCTAGTACACAAAATGATGCGTCTTTTGGAGCTCATCACGAAAGTGGAACGAAGACAGACCACACTATTAGTGGCAAAAATGTAGCACACAGACTCTACTTTCAGGCTGTATAAGGTTTGTGCGGATATTCATGCGGGTTTTGTGGTGGGGGCCTCAAACGACTGTGGGGTGGTCAGAACGGGCGATTTTTAGTAATTTCAGTCGCCATATCTTCAGAACCTTTAGAGCTGAAGTCAATATTATTATGCAGCGTCATGGAGTGCCTTATCAGCTTTCCAGTAACCCTAAAATACTTGACCTTGAGACGCCAATTTATGCTAAAATCTGTTTTCATCGTCGGTTTGACTACATGTTTCTGCCTTGTTTTCGAAGACAACTACGTGAAAACAAATAAAGATACTCCCACACTGTCAGCACACGAGGGACTCTAATTTCTGGCAATACAAGGTTTTTTTTCTGGATAATTGCGAGGGTTCTCGCGTGAGGAGGCGTCAATTAACAAGTGGTCTAAGGTGGCCAATTTTAATGCTCTTAGTCGCCAGCCATATCTTCTGCACCATAAAACATTCGGCCAAGTTAGTGTAAAAGCTTACGACTGATGTATCAGCATGAACTCTAGTTTGTATTGGCATACTGTTTATGCAAATAATTGCGGAAGTTCTTTAGAAAGGACACATCTAACTGCTGCGGGTGCTATTCTTGTATAGACTTGCACACATCTGTTGCTATGTAGGTTTGGTGAAAATTCCACACATAACGTATAACTAAACTCAAAAAGCCTAATTCCCAAGAGTAGCAGTGTCATGAGACAAAAGCACAAAGCTGACGCCCTGTTCTCTAAGCGGCAGCTGAGCTTCTTGTTAAATCACGCCTACAGCTACAGATCATAGTGATTGTCTGGTAATGAGTTCCAAAGAGATCAGACACCCAACAGAGAAGCACATGGAATTTTTATTTTCAGGACAGAAAAATTTGAAATTTCAGGACATTTTTCAGGACATCAGAACGACGTATTCACGTTAAAATAGTGGTCACGGACTAACGCAAAAATACAGTAGTTACCAGAAACCAGTTATAAAGTGTGCATATACCTTTAGCAGTTCCACAGGACAAGTTAGGCAGGCTCACATAGGCAGGGTTTGAAGTCACTGGAGAATAAAGAATTGCTTGTGTACTCGTGACAGTCAGTGTTTCAGTTTCAGTTAAGTTTTCGTTTTTTGGCAGCATGATGTGATGTACTGATTCTCAATAATGAAACCTCCAATGAAACTCTGTCTGGCAAACCAATGAGACTGAGCAGCTGTACAATGTATGTGACTGTGACAGTAATATTCACCTGAGTGCAGCAGTATGAAGGTGAGTTCCACTCGAGCACAGACAGCATCTCAATGAGCCGCCGAAGTACGGATGTATCCTGGGCCGGCCAGCTTGACCGAGCATGCTCAATGACACGCACGGCAGTACAGCAGTCTAGCTGATGACTCTGTGTACACACAGCAACATCACATGCTTAAAAGCATGTCAGACAATCGATGAAGTTGGCCAACAGTCTGGCCAGTTTTGTGGGTGTGGTTTAGTTGCCACAGAAATTTGTTGATCCATGACACACGGCCGACTTTATTGTGTGCAACTTTGTACGATATCAGCTAGCCTCACGAGTACACAACAGCAAAATGCAAATCGAAAAATGATACTTACATGATTTTTCTGCATCTAGTGAACGACAATTTAAACATAATAGAATAACAATCAAAATAAATAACTAAAATAAATATTCATCTCCCACTCTAAACAATCACCATAGTGATAGATAGCCAAAAAGCTAGCCAATTTTATCGCCGAGAATAGAACATGTTCTATGTTTAACAATAAAATCGGACGATTTTATCGGCAGACAAAATCGGCCAATTTTTTTGTATGACAGACAACAGTTTTTTGTTGGCCGATTTTATTGGCAGACAAAATCGGCCAACTTTATCGATCATCTGACATCCCCTTTATAGCAAAAATCAGCATAAAGCTGCAAAGTCGTTAAGTCATCACCAAAATCCTACAGTTACAGCTATTAATAAAATCGCTTACGTCAACCACTGGTGATTAAAATACTGACAGCTTAATGCCAGTTTTTCATTCTTTCAGTTAACTATCAGTTAGCCAACCATCAGTTAACGATGACTTTATCGATCATCTGACATCCCCTTTATAGCAACAATCAGCATAAAGCTGCAAAGTCGTTAAGTCATCACCAAAATCCTACACAACTTACAGCTATTAATAAAATCGCTTACGTCAACCACTGGTGATTAGAATACTGACAGCTTAATGCCAGTTTTTCATTCTTTCAGTTAACTATCAGTTAGCCAACCATCAGTTAACGATGACTGAAGGGTGAACTTTAAACGTAAAAAAGCCTTTCTAATTAAAAATTGTCACACTGAAAGTCAAAAAGACTTTTGATAAAATTCACAACTGGCACGGTATGGCTATATAACCTACCTGGTTGTCGAACTCGCACACGTCTCCAATCCTGTGTAGAAGCAGCAGCAGATGAGAGCGCAGCATGACGTCGTTGTGGAAGACCTCGGAGCGCAGGCACCAGCGTACGAGGTTGAGTGCCAGCTGATTGCAGCCGTTCTCTGTCAGCATCTCAACACGCAGGCGCAGCAGGTCCGGAAACTCCACAGTCCTGATGAACGATAATGCTGCAACCACAACCATGCAAACATCACAGTTTACTCATTGTTGCAGTTGTCATGATGAGCCCATCGTGCCGGTGACTGTACAGGGGGCGGGAGATGGGGGGAGGCAGATGCCCCAAAGAGATGAGGTCAACTCCAAACCTTTACTCTAACAGCCCCCACAATGATATACACATGTAAGTAAGCAAATAAGTACACTTTGTATTGTGCACACTGTCAACGTGTAAACCCTGCTGAATCTGAGGCACAAGGGGTATGGTGGGGACTAAGATGGCCTAAATGCTAGGTTGTAGAAAAATGTTTTAAGATAGCGACGAAAACAACATATGGAAGGGGAAATTGCGAATATATAAAGGGTGTATATTCCAAATGGTGCGAGCGG
>Ga0209052_1000350_pt1 | contig 14001 bp, 7 predicted proteins | sample WorMetHEROISLAND_2_FD_187409 | JGI IMG/M metagenome (GOLD analysis project Ga0209052, IMG submission 187409) | Marine gutless worms symbiont microbial communities from Max Planck institute for Marine Microbiology, Germany - Olavius sp. 4 HERON... | ecosystem: Host-associated > Annelida >...
AATGACCTTGAATGACCTTGAGCACTAAAATAGAGGTTTTTACGGATTTTACATTTGTTCGCAGTGGGCCTTCATACATGCACTGCTGTCGCGCGTTCCCTTTGCGTTAGCTGGGCTTTCTTGTAGTTACAGGTGAAGCCATTATTTTAAGTGGCTTCATGAAGTGTTTTATGTTCTTTGCTGAGTTTCCAAAATGCTTGAATTTGAATGACTTGAGGTGCCATTTTCTGCGTCGGTTTCAGCGTCAGTTTGACTAGATTTTTGTGCCGCGCTTTCGCGGACAACCATGTGAAAACGAATGAAGATACTCCCATACTGTCCGGACAAAAATGTTTGCCGGGGTCGTTTCTGGTGATATCAGGTTTATGCGGATATTTGCTACAGTTCTCACGTGAAGAGGCGTCAGTTGAGAGTGGGGTGGTCGAAAGTGGCCAATTAAAATGCCTTTAGTCGCCATATCTTCTGAACCTTTAAAAATTAGGCCATAGTTATCATAAAAGCTTATGACGTGAGTATTCACAGTGGATTCTGGTTCTTGTCGGTGTACTTTTTATGCGGATACATGCGAAGGTTCTTCACAAAGGACATGTCAAACTGCTGTGGGTGCTATTCTTGCAGACTCACATGTGTCCGTTGCCATGTAGGCTTGCTAAAAATCCCACATGTAACATATAACTAAACTTAAAAGGCAAAATTCCCGAGAGTAGCATTTAGTGTTCTGTTGTTGTGGTTAGGGCATCGAAGTGCCACCTGCCAATTGTCTGCACGTCAAATCCGTCTCCTGACCACACCTACAGCCTGACGAACGACCAGCTGGATGGATCGTCAGAGTCTTCGGTCGGTGATGATGAGTGCAACTTGTCCGACGTCGATGAAGACTTTGATGATGATGATCTTGATGATGATGATGATGAGGATGATGTCAACAAAGTTGGCAGCGATGATGAGGAGATTGATGAGGAAGTTGACGACGAGGAAGGATTTGACGAGGAGGTGATGCAATGTCTGACCGTGCCCCCCGATGACGACAAAAACATCTTCGACTTCGGGAAATTCGTCGTGCAGCGGCGATCCTGCCCCGCGTCAGACCGGCTGAAAATATGCGACACTAAGTCGAAAGGCGTGCTGACACGAGGTATGGTTTCACGGCTGGTTGCAGAGCAGAAAACATCTGTCACGAAGCAGCGAAGCAGGAAAGGCGGCGGTGAGGCTGACAGTCATGATGACGAGACACAGAAGACATTCGAAGGTGCCGATGCGCTGTTGAATCTGGCCAGCATTGGTCTGCTGTCACTGTTTCAGTCGGCTGTGTCAGCGGCAGAAGATGACAGCCACCAGTCCGACACATTGGTCAGCACTCCTCCAAGCAGTCCGGCTGCTGATATTAGCAGTGAAGATGTTTCGGGCAACAACAACAACAACAACAACAACAATTCCGTTGAACTGAAGCCGGTCAAGCAGGAGAGCCCGGATGACGGCGAGTCAGTGGATACTAGCCCGGCAGTCGTGAAGGAAGAACCAATGGACGACAGTTAGCTTACTGACTTACTCGTTTTTTTCTGTGATTGGCAGCAGACTTTACTTTTGGAACCAACCATTCATTGTGTTGCCTTGCAGTGTTTATGATGTTCCGTTAGCAGGATTGATTTCCGATATTTGGTTGCATTTGGTGTGCTATTTGGTGTCAGTTTATTTTCTGTTGAGCGTGCACACTGCACAGCCCCAGTTGGTTTTCTGTCATTCAGTGACAATAATTTCGCGTTGCCGATTTTTCAACTATCGTTGCGTTCTGCCGTTGTTTTGAGCTGTGTAATGTCTGATATTCAAGACTTATAAGTTTCACATTACTTTTTAAGATGCCGGTTTATGCTTTGGTGCTGCTGATGGGCTGGCCTGCAGAAATGCCTACTTCAGTAGTTTTCAAAGTTTACGTTTGGGTACCAGCCTAACCTAGAGTAACTCTGGAGATGTAGGCTGACCGAACAAAAACCAAAGATACCAGTTACGCTTGTTCTTTTAAGTCTCCACGTTCTTCTGCTGTAGACGATATCTGTCAAGACATATTTTTTGGTTGATTTGCATTTCTTTTTTAGAGCTACTGCAACAGAGTACAGTTCAAAGTTGTGTGGTGAGTAACTGGTTGCATTGTGGACAATGACAAAACATCATCTTGGCGCATACCAGTGTGTGACGTCTGTATCCCGTGTTTCAATGGCGCAGTGAGTCAGTGCGCCAAAGTTGTAAATGTGAATCACGTTTTTATGATTTTTATCATGCAAAGTCAGTATAAGTCACTGCAGAATGTAATAATGATATTTGCATCGGGCGGCGTAATATCACGTTGTTGTATGCTACGGAGATGTAGCATTAATCTGTTCTCTTCTGCTGCTGCTGTTTCTTGTGATGCTGCTTACGCTACAGTTGAGCTTGCCGTTCTTTTTCTTAGAGCAGCATAGCACGTGGTGGCGTTGCCTGTGGTCGCTTGTCTGTTCCTGCAGTCTGAGTCTTGACTCTTACGCCTGTATGTCTTCTGATTACTTATTGTGGTATTCAAGTATGTTTGTTGAAACGGAGTATGTTTGTTTGCTTTGGTCAATGCATTTAAGAAATTCAACTATGTGGAAAATTGAATTTGTCACTTTTGTCAATGCCCACAGTCTTACTTGAGTAACGTCTAACCCAGAGTGTTGTGGCGTTATGTAAAAAACATCGTCTTCGAAATGACCTTAGCTGTGTCGAGTGGGACGTTAAACCTTGCTCAACCAACCAATTTTGTGGTGCAAGGTTTTTGTTTGCATTTTGCAAGCTGTAACTAGTGTAGTAGTAGCGTGGCATGTTGTGAGTGGAATAATGTGCACCCAATGACCCAACACCCACACCCTGATTGACCACTCACTACTGGTGTGATTAATTCCTCTTCTTATTGTTGGTGTGGTATGATGTATTGATTATTCATATTATTGTTATGGTTGCTAAGTGAGTTGAAATTCAATTTTTGACGTTTTGTATGTTTAGTCAGTGCTTTGATTCCCTTGTGTTGATGACGTCCAGCATGTAAGAAGCCTAACAATAACAGTGTGCCACTTTAGGAGCACGTTACTCTAGAATAAAAAAGGCTGTTTAAATGCAAGAGTTCGAAGTAGTAGGCCTAAGTTTTATAACCTGTACACTATGTTTACATGAACTTCAGAGGATGGCGATGTCAGTAGAGTTCAATTTGTATTACATACTGCTGTTTATGCTAATTGTTATGATGGGTAATGGACAGTAACACAATGGCAAATTATTCTTTTTGCTATAAAAAATGAAGTAAATCTGATATATCCAAAATTTTGTGGTCGGTCGTCATATTCATGTAAGATAGATAACGGTGCGAGTAACTGTGGAAGATAGAAGTACCTAATACTTACACGAATTTATTATCCCTTTATTGCACATTGTTATGCTAAATTTCATTGTGGTATAAATTTCAGAAATTACATGAATTAAAGGTCATTGTGATAATGATGCACATTAGACCTATGGAAAAAGCAAATACAATAATTGGTTGTTGGTTTCATTTTGTTTGAATAGTTTGTTTACCATGTTTATTCTTTGTTTGGCGCCGTTCATCATTATACGTGTTGTTGTTCTTCATATGCTGCTGCTGAAAGTTTTTCTAATAATGTTCATGGACGTTTCTGGCGTGAGTCGAGAGGTGATTATGTCAGGATTCGTGGCATTATCGAGTGTACATTGTTGACCTGATTGTGTCGACTTGCATCGTTGTGTGGTCACGGCCACGGCTTTCTTTGCATTGTTTTTTTCACCGATTGATTTCCCGGTGCATCGGAAGGGTTGCCATTTAAAATGCCACATAAGACAAATCTGGCGTTTCGAAGAAACTCGGCTGTAAAAAAAATGTAGTTTGGCAGTTTGGCACTTTTGGGCATTATTCTTCGAATTTTGCAGTAACATTCAATTTTGGCATCAGTTCTGACAGTATGGTATTGGCATTTTTTTGTCAGTGAAATACATTGCATTTGGTATTTTCGTCCAAAAAGAGTTGGCATCCCGATGTACCGGTGGAATTAACCGGTGAATAGAACAACGCAAGGTCTGTCTGTAGTTCTGCTGCGTATGAAGCTGATGTTGGTTGTTGAAAGCGCGTTTCATTTTTGACTTAACTGTTTTTCTCTTTCGACGTTACTACCAAACTGCTGGAAAAATACGTTTGCTGTGTGCTGCTTCTTCCGTATTTCTACGACGACGACGTTGTTACGTAGCTGTTTGACGTCTTCTTGATAGATGCTGCATTTCAGATACCGCGTGTGTTCATTACGCATATACATATATTCACGTAGTTGGTGATAGTGTTCAATAGCATATATGTGTTTCAGTGTTATTCATGCATTTTCTAAAGTTAATGTTGTCGGCTGGTGCGCGGTATGTTCATAGTAGTTTCCTGTTGTTTTATTGCTGTCTGTTGCTTTTTGCTAATAGGCTGCCAAATGTGGTTTTGGTGATTTTTTTTGTTATTTGAAATCTTGTGACCTGCTGCACTTGTCAGTCTGTATATACGTGTGATAAGCTGCAGTGGTTAAGGGCTTGTGTCGTTGCTGGCGATAACGCATTTTGTGTTTCATCCAAAGGCAATAATATGTGTTCATTATCTGACATATGTATGTGTTCCGTTTATAAAGAAATCATGCTGTAGCCTATACCGCACTCCCCGCCTTCTGTGCGCTTAGTTTGGCTGTGGTTAGTTGCTTTGAAGGATTCATTGATTTATTCACAAATAACATCAGTAGAATGTAGCTTCTTCCCGCTGCTGATATTGGCTTTGGCTTCGTTCTTTCGGTTATGTAATTTTTGGTATAATATCAAACTGGACAATATTTGTAATTTTCGAAACAGTTTTCGTACGTTTACTGTTTGGAGTTTCTCGGGCCTATTATACGTTCATATTTGCGTGATGTGTCGCTGTCTACTGCTGACGGTATCATGTGCTTCCATTGACTTTTAACACACGTTTACTATTCATAGTATTACCCGATAGACTTATAGTAGCTTGTTGGTTTTGCTGCTTCACTGAGGACTTGTTAAATGCTTTGCGGTGTTGGGATGATCATATTGTGCCAAATATCTAGTTTTATTATCGGTTTTGTCGTTCTGTACAGTTAGTTGCTACACTGCTGTCATGGTATTGAACTGACTGCTGCTGATTGTCCAGTTATCTGTTACAGAATGAAAAGACTTAACAGTTTACTTACTGCAAAATTGTATTTCACTTTGAATTTTTTCACGAATGAATTTCGTATGTATACGATCAGTAAGTGTGCGTCTCGGTGTGAGTGTTCCTGATGTATTCTTTGAGTGTGATCCTCTTCTGCGCGTTTGTTATACAGTCAGACTTAGATCGCTGCATTCTTCGTACATGCGACTTATACGCATCTGTGTACAACCAATCTGCTGTGCAATACTATCTCTTCTTCATGTTGCGTGTACGGTTGTGGGCTTGTTGTTGTAATGTGTTCATCATCAATAAATGCGTGTGATTTCTCGTCAACCAGTGTTCGTCATCTGTGTCGTATCTTCCAAGATTACAGCTGTTATAATACGTCACAAATAAGTTATTAAACTGTCGGTAAACTTTGATGGAGTCTGTCATACGCGTGTATAACTGTAAACAGTGTCGTAAGTGTAAGGGCAGCTCGTCTTGCTAACACCCATTGATGTACACCGTACGAAAATATGGAAGAGTAAGACATAAGACTCGATACCACCACAACCGAGACAAGAAGCGTCTTGATGCTCCGGCGCAGTTATAATAAATAATGTATTAATGTATACAGGGTGATTCAAATTGAAATACCCTAACATGGAAATCACGATATCTGTGTAGCGTCAGGATATTTTTGCATCAAAAATTTCTCGTTCATTTAGCACACATTACTTCGTAAACCTGCTTAATTTTACATTTAGGTAATATTTGGCGAAGTGGTACAGCATCAACTGCAATGTTTGACATACTGATTTTAATTTTCTGCACGGTGCGGGTCCTAGCCATCGATTAGCTTGCCTCTGGTATGTGTGTCTCTGCAACGTTGGCGCAGAGAGATCATAGATGCCAGCAAGGCTGCATCGCAAAGCACTTCAACATCTAAGTAAATGTCAGCATGTTGTCTCTATCACACGAGGTTACGCAATAATTGGTCAATTTTATTTACATCATTTTTATTCTACCGATCATCTGATTCATCTCACTATCTCATTGTTATTTTCTACGTTTGATCCAAGATGGTTTACAACTACATGTGTGCTCATATATAGTCATTTATTTGCACAAAATAGAAAGACTATAAAGTAGCAATAACGTAAGCAAGCGCCTATAGCCTACATGTACTCTGCTATCTTAACGCAACAACTGTGCGGCAGTGTGCTTTACAGATAAAATTGCGTATTTGAGTCAACAATGTTGCTCAGTTTACCGAAAGAGGTTGTTACGGTAGATTGGTAGTTAGCCTACAGATTTAAAGCTGCTACAATCACTTCGTCACCATTACAACATTCCGACGTTATCATTACACGTTGTCAGAAGAACCCTATTGGTTGTGTAACGGCGAAGTTTGAATTTTGTGATGGTGAACATCGATCATCGCAGTTTTCTTTGTATTTGCAATCACGATGTCACCTTTACGAAGTTTTTTTTAACAAACTGAGCAGTATTTTACACAAATATTTGCTGTTGAAAGTTGCAGTTAATTTATCTTTATCTGCATTCAGTACTTTGATTCAGAATGAAAATAAATCCAGGACTTAGCATTCCAGCACCAAAATTCACCGGCGTCTCAACCGCTTGCTCTTTTATTAGCGTTTATTGATTTTTCTTACGGCAGTGGTCCATGTTTGATTTTCTGTAAAGTAACATCTGAAAGTAAATCTGTGCCCAATGGGTCATTTTTTGGCTTCTGTATCAAATTTTGTGCGAACATATGCAACGGTGACCAAGTCATTCCTAGTAATGCAGCTATCAACCCAATGATTAATTTAACTTGACCGGTGTCACTACTGCTGGCATAACACAGCATTTCTCAATTGCTGAAGTTATGTCAGCGAAGAGCTGAGATATTGGGCTAATTATTTGTGATAAAATTCGAGGTAGCTCAACTTATATATGCACTGTCTCCAAAACATCCCAATTTGTCACTGTCCATTATCTTCGCCAAATATTAACCGATTTTCAAAGTTCTTTCACTGTCACATTCTGTATACAATTTGCAATAGCATAGTTACTAAATATCCCACCACACCTTTAATGTGTCGCTACACTACCTTGTGAAATATAAATTTTCAAAAATCACTATATGATCAGAATAAACACATATGCAAAAAATATTTTCTGAAACAATTTTCTACTAATTTTTACACTTAAATTAAATTACGTTTAGTTTTAGATACATTTCCGATGTTAGTAAACAAAAGCAGACGATATTATTGTACATCATAATTTTTAACGCAGTGACGATATACTGGTAATGTAGCATGCCATTTAGCAAGGAAGAGAAGGCACTGACTACGAACTTATATAAATACCAGTTCAAAAATACGGTTCACGGAGTATAGTGACGGAATTTTCGAAGATAAGCTGCAAAAAAGAAGAACCTACACTTATCTGAAAAAAATTCGGGAAACATGAAGCCCCGACCATAGGCGCAAGAGCGGCAGATCAAAGCACGCGGGTACTGTGAAGAAAGTGACCACTGTGAATTAACTGATAGGCCTACTAAAAAAAGAAAAGAAAAAGGCCAGAAACAAACACATCGTGCAGCACGCTAGATATCCACAGAGACGGGTCTAACACAGTGCAGCATCGTACAATCATTCACCGCGATCGTGGTGCAAAGTGTCTTTCGTTTACTAACACCCCTATTATTGTTGGTTTTTTTTACAGTTTTTACATTTATATTTCACAAGGTAGTGTAGCGACGCTGTTAAGGTGTGGTGGTATATTCACAAATACCACTTTATTGCAAACTGTCCAGTGAGTGTGTTGGTGAAATGACTTTGAAAATCGGTTAATATTTGGCAAATATATGGACAATATACCAAGTGGGACGTTTTTTGAGACAGTGTACAGGGTGGCTCAAAATAAAATACTCCAGCAGACAATATGCAATTTCTCCGCAAGCAGTTGCCCGATTTTAAAAATTCGTGAAGCTGCTTAATCCTGACACTTCTCCAAAGAATAATGTACAACGTACCCACCGCACCTTAATTATGCAACCACGCTACCATGTAAAACATTGACTATGAAAATCACAATTTTCATCGTAATGCTTGTATTGAAATCAGAAGAAAACATCGCTTGCTACCAGTTCAAAACTCTGTGAAAACAGTTTATCTCATGACTTGTTCAAAGTGTCCGGCCCAAGCTTTCACATAAGCTCGAAATTTTTTGACGATGTTCAGTATGGCCTTGTTGATAGAGTTCTGTGGCAGATCGTCCCAAGTGGACTGCAAGACTTTCTTCAGCTCGCCGATGGTACTTGGCTTGGGTTGAAATGTCTTGTAGCGTTCACGCATCATCCTCAGACATGATAGTCAAGAGGTTTGAGGTCTGGTGAGTTCGGTGGCCATTCGTCTTTTCCGACGCAGTTGGCGGAAATCCAGTTTTGAGCCAGCTTTGCCGTGTGAGCACTGAGCAGGCACTCTGTCCTGCTGGAAATATGAAGGCATATAGCACAAGAGACTTGCAGTCTTCAACCGGTTTGGGTAACAGACTTTCACGGTAAAGTTTGCCATTTACGTTTGCCTTTTCTGGAATGAAATGCAGTCTTCCTTATCCGCCATAGCACACACCAGCAGACAGCACGACGCGGCTGACTACCAGGCGTCTTTTGTCCACATCTTTTTCTTGCCAGCAGCCCAAACACGATCATTTTGATGTTTAACAGGAGGGTTCAGGAAAAATTTGTTTTCGTCAGTAAAAAGACCTTCTTCGCGAATTTCACTGACAGACAAAAAATCCTGCTGTGAAAATTGTGATTTTCATGGTCAATGCTTTACACGGTAATGTGGTTGTATAAATAAGGTGCGGTGGGTACCTTACATACTGTTCGATTCGGAGAAGTGTCAGGATTAAGCAGCTTCGAGAATTTTTAAAATCGGGCAACTGGATGCGGAGAAATTGCATAATGTCTGCTGGGGTATTTTATTTTGAGCCACCCTGTATAATCACAATACATCAATTTTACACCGGGCAGACGGACGGACGGACGACATACACTGGCATAACCCGCCCATGCAATAGCATAGTGCGGGTAAAAACTGTGATAATGATGCACTCAAAGCCCTAGTCCCTAGCGTGCATGGATCAACGCAATCAACATTAGACGCAACACAACATCAACATTGCCATACAGCCGTCGCTGTCGCCGCATGCGATCCATTAGCTTCCAGTGCTCGTGTCGTGTCATGTCGTGTCGCCACGGCCTATTCAGCTAATAACAATCGCAAGCAGTGCCGCGTTGAGCAATTAAGCCGCTAAACAGCTTCCAGAACAGTTCGGAATCTTTCCCGCGGAACTTTATCGGAAGCCAATCGAGGACCTGAATGAATTTTATAGCAACTACACGTAAGTGTATTTGATCTGTCAGTCCGCCACAGAACGTCTCTGGTCTAACACACGTTATCAACGCGATGGACGTCCGACCGAAAGCTGAGTCGGCGACGACGTCGACGACACATGGCAAGCTGCACGTCAAGTTCGTGCCGTTCACAGAACAGTCACTGCAGAAGATCGCCGACCGAATAGCCGTCGACAAACTTCGACAGCAGCACGAAGATACGGACGCCGAGTTGAAACGTTCGCAAGGCGAACTCGGCAAGAAGCCAGCAACAGCTGCTGCAGGCGTCCGCGCGCAGACAGACAGAAGGAAGGACAAACCAAATACAGCGTTTGTCGCCGGGAAACAGTTTCCAGAACAGTTCGGCGTCTTTCCACCGGAACTCTATGGAAAGCCTATAGAAGACTTGGATGAATTTTATAACAACAAATACGTAAGTAGATTTAGTCTCTTATTTTATAATAACGGAAGTGAATGGACAAAAAATGCTAAATGTACGGCATAAAAACAAAACGAACAATGAAGGTAATTAGCGTTAATAGAAACGACTGCATCGACGTCAACAATTCATTAAGTTATAACGATTTTTATTTTTTTATTCATTTGTACCTCTGAATCATTATGCAGTGATAGACGAAACCGGCGAGTTATCTTTCCAGCGTATGTTATTAAACAATAATACTTTCACGAAAGATCACGCATTTAGCAATAAGATCTCATACTGTGTATTGATACCCTTGATACTTTAAAAAAATTACTATCAGCACGTTTGATTTTTCTAAGCTTGATTGTTTTATTGCGTCAGTCTTATAGTGGTATTCGTGTTTTTTTGTACTTAGGTACTTGTTGGTGCAGACTTTTGTGCATTGGTGTCCTTTGAAATTTGTGTTTTTTTTTCTACTTCTGCTGTCATGCTGAGTTAATTAATTGATCGATTGATTGACTGATTCTGATTAAAACTGAAAGTTGTAGCTTAAATTCCAAGCTTAGTGTCGTAACTGAGAATGTTTTTGTTGCAGACGTTTATGGTTGTGGCCAAAGACGGTACGATCTATCGCTTTAGTGCAACGAAAAGCTTGGGTCTGCTGAGCGCAACCAACGCACTTCGTCGAACCCTCGTCTTCGCCTGCACTCACCAGTATCCGTTGTGTAAAAAGAGATAGTATGATAGGATTGATAACGCATAACGTGCGTAAAACAGATAGCTCTGTCTACGGTACGTAATCCAATGAAGAAAGATAAAGAAAAAATGATAAATATAACCGATAACCGCAAGTTAAGTAGAAAAGAGTATTCCTTAAGTTTGGTATTTTTGGTAGATTCCCGCAGTCTGATACTAGCCTTATTATTACAATATAATAATGGCCTGTTTATACCAGACATGCAAAACATTGGATATTTTCTGGCTTCGACTATGATGCGTTCATGTATAGGCTAATAACAACTGAAATAATAATTACCAAGGGCAATGTTTACGATTCCGGCATCACGTCACAGTCACTGCAGGAGCTTGTTTGAATAATGTAAGTTTATGAAACAGCGCCAAGCAGCCCTCGATCCGTCAGAACAATCGCTAACTTAGTCATGCGCCTGTCGTTTCCACCAACATCGCCCTAAAGTTGATACTTAAAAACACTACTGTATCACCGAGCTTTCCGCCACTGACTTGTGTTTTTATAAATTCGCACATCATTTTAGGTTGTATCTTATGTTTTATATTGTACACCACTGGTCAGTTGTGCAAGTGGTTTATTACTGATTGATTGCTTGATTGATTGATTGATTGATACTGCTTTAAGCCTACGCCAACGGGCGTTAGAAGGGTGAGCCGCCCTAGCACTGGCATATTGATACATCGCAACGGCTTAATACATCGTGTCCATTCTGGCCAAATACAGAGATATTTAATTACCTAATTTAGCCATCTAACTTTGGCAATAATAATCATATTTTACGATTTGTGACACAAAAGTAACCAAAACAGTGTTAAGTCTGTTTTAATTAAAATTATGTGCCACATTTAGCCTACTTTTCTGAAGAAAAAACTTTACGTTAGAAGTTTAGTTTGTACTTTTGCTTCAGATTACTCACTAGAGAACCGCAATGTCATTTAGCCTAGACCTATTTACGTTAAAATTATCTGAAACCAAAGTGCGCTCAATTATAGTCGAAAGTTATAAAGGTTAAAGATTCTATAGCTCTTCGTGGGAACTCGTCTCAGAGCTACGGAGCGTCATCTGCCATATTTGATCACACAGTGTTACCTGCCATCCGACTCAGGTGACCGCTCCCCCCGCCGTAACCCCAGCCAGGCAGGCCGGTACTCGATTTAGGCGACCTATAGTAGCTACCCCGGAGATACGGAAGGCTGCGGGCTGAGTTGACCTGGGTGATTGGTTATATGCCGACATATACCGAGATGGTTTGACTGCCCGCAGAAAATTGGTATACACTTGACCGGGAGTCCAACTCACGACCTCTTGTTTAAGTCCGACGTCATACGAGGGGAGATCAAAAAGTTTTGCAACTCGACTATAAAAAGTACTGGCAGCGATGCGAATTACAGTCCATAATTCAACATATTCATCGCAGAGATCAATGCATTTGCGCCACTTTTCTGTGAACTGTTTATGCCAGTAAAATGTTACTGTTATGTCCGGCTGCAATAGATTAGACGTCCTTAGTGCTGCTCAGATGTTTCAGTATCACCGTGATGCTCGTTATTCTTATCAATTGCGTCTTCATGGCAATCAATACGGAACTTCCGTATTTGGAGTTAGTACATCTCTCCAGTTTTACGTTCTAACTTGTACGATTATTTTGACGTCAGCACTAACTCATATCATAATGATAAGCTTACTATGCTACGCATGTAGTGCCATAAACCTGTATATCGTAGATACTGTAGTTAACATGTGTGGTCAATTTAACTTTTTCTAGATTAATTTTCATTTTTTGAAAATACACATTATTCGGACCATTGTGTTTATCTTTCTCACTAAAATACCGTTTAATTAATGTAAAATACGCACATAGGTATATTTGTACGTATGCGACCTGCGTGTGGATTATTTTTTAATTAGTTCGGCATCATAGAAGATATATTTGTCATTTAAGTAGTAGATATTTTTAGGCAACTATTTTAATAGCTAAAGATTATTTGAATAGTGTTTCCTACTTAATAGTGCCCAAAACTGCATAGGTCGTCACAAAATATTCAGATTTATATCGTGCTTTTAATTGCAGAGTAGTCTTCACGGCGCTGTATACGATCGAGAGTTTGATAAAGATGCTGGCAAGAGGACTGATTGTGGACGAGTTTAACTACCTCAGAGACATCTGGAACTGGCTGGACTTTGTAGTCGTCGCTCTTGCGTAAGATGTCTATAGGCGTGCAGTTACACGTTTCTTTAATCGCCAAAGTAACAACAGACAGAAAATCGATAGAACAGAATAGCACACGTATGAAGTAGCAGGTTTTTCCACACACACATTTACGACTTACGTGGACCTATAAATGCAGCTTCTAAGTGGCATACATATGGACGCTATTTCGTTTCTACGACAACGGTATTCATAAGCTGACAATAATAATCACAAGATGTGCAGTGATGCGTTTGAGCCGTGCGGAACATTTTACAGTATCTGTATTTGAGCATGTCAGGAAAATAATTTTAAGATCGGCCGGCGAAGTAAAAGTAAAGTAAGTTAGTTTTATTGTTTCAGTCGAGGGAGATTATTGCTGCATTTCACATGTGTCTGGGGGTTGTTCACAGCCGAACGGTTGGTATACAGCTCAGCCACCGGTCTTTTCAGTAAAATGTATAAACCTTTGCATTGCCTGCACCGTCTTTCGCCGCCTATTAAGACAGTTGACTATTCATTGCGAAACAGTCAACAGCTTGTATTCCCTCAGTGTAAATATGAACTGTTTAAAATGTCGTATATTAACTGGTGCCTTTATAATGACTTGTGATCTGTTAAGTCTCAGCTTATTTAGTCATTATTTTTACTATTGAGTTTGTAATTCTAATCTGTAGTGCTTCTTGTGCACGTTTGTTGCGCATATTTGCAAAATTGTCGTTATCGTTATCGTTATGTGCCGAATGCCGATGTGCGGTCAATTTCAATCCAGCTTGAATGACAAAACAACTAATTTTGGTGGTGTACGTGGCGTATTGACAGCAAAAAGAAACCAGAAATTCACTGAACATTGTGATTTCCATTAGTGGCTATGATATATTATATGACCAGGGGCGTCGATCCCTATGGGACAGGGGGGACACGTCCCCCCAATATTTGGACCGGGGGGGACATGATCACGAATGTCCCCCCCCCAATATTTCTAGAGTAATATCAGGTACTTTTTATCCATGCAATATTTTCTTGATAA
>Ga0209052_1000352_pt1 | contig 13971 bp, 7 predicted proteins | sample WorMetHEROISLAND_2_FD_187409 | JGI IMG/M metagenome (GOLD analysis project Ga0209052, IMG submission 187409) | Marine gutless worms symbiont microbial communities from Max Planck institute for Marine Microbiology, Germany - Olavius sp. 4 HERON... | ecosystem: Host-associated > Annelida >...
GTTCAGGAACTTTAATTCTGTGCAACGTGCAACTCACAATGCAGTTTAAATTGTTTAATGCAACAACAATGCACAACAGCACTGGAAAATGCAAACAAATTTTAAAAAAATCAAAAAATCCGATTTAAATCAAAAAAATCTGATTTAAATTAAAAAAAAAATCAGATTTTTTCGATTTTTTTTTCAATCATGATTTTTTCCAATCGTGGTAGTGCCGGCTGCAGTTTATCTGTTTCTGTGTAGGTAGCTTTTCATTTTAGCCATTTTACATACATTTGCTCTATATATGCATCTTTTTGTGCTATATTTTGTGTAGTCAAGTTTTTTGAAATGAGTTTGCACCACTTTGTCAGCGCTGTGAAATAAACAAACTTATAACTAACAAAGTAAGTGAATATTATCTCCCATGTGTAATCAATCACTAAGGTAATGTAAACCATGATGTAAACAGAATCTGTTGCCCGTTATGTAAAAAGTTGGCCGATTTCATCGTTGAGAATACAGTGTATTGGATGATAAAATCGGATGATTTTATCGGCCGACAAAATTGCCTGACACACGACAGATTTTTGTTGGCCGATTTTATTGGCAGACAAAATCTGCCAATTTTGTCGATGGTATGTTATCCCTTTTGGTGATACAAATTGTATTATTATTGTTAGTATTATTATCTCGACATCGGCTACGTTCCGCCAACCGACACCGGTTCATTGTGCCTCGCTGTCGACTCAACACATACGGTCGTCGGGCTTTTCCGGTTGCTGGTCCGACGATCTGGAACTCACTGCCAGATGAACTCAGAGATCCGGCGTGTGATGTCGACAGCTTCAAACAGTTCTTTAAAACAATCTTGTTCAGCTCTTACTAGTGTGACTAGCGCATTAGAGGTTAATTTTTAACATGATGCGCTCCATAAATCTACGTTTTACTTACTTACTTACTTAGTTAGTATCGGTGGTGAGCTGGTACAGCTGTGGTTGTTGGTTTGCAGCTGAAGTGCATGGTGCTACCAGTGGCTGGGGCAGTGCTTGGTGGAGCTGTCTGTGGACCTGTCGGCATTGTTGCTGGCGGCCTCAAAGCAGCTAAACTTGCAGCCTTCAGCGGTGGACTATTAGGTACGTTCTCAGCCTTTTACTTCATATGTGTCCGGGGTGTAGAATAGGCTCACTCTGTTTCCTGGCCGGATGGCGTAAGAGGCGCCTAAAGCAGGCTTTTAGTTTTGTTTTGGTATAGTTAGATTGTGCGTGTGTGCATCTTTTGTTAGTTAGTATTACGTTTGTGTGCATGTGTATGTAGGTAGTATATTATTGTATTTTGGGTTTTCTGTGTTGGTTTGATTGATTTTGCTGTTAATTTATGTTGTCCGTATCAGTGCAAGTGATTGCCTGGAGGACCGTCTCTGAAATGACCTGTAATGTGTTGAGCGGTACGTTAAACCTTACTCACTCACTCACTCACTTTTACTAGGCCTGTCTTAGACTGAGTCTTAAGTCATCCCGTGTCTTGTAGACTCTACTTTCTTTAAAGTTAGGTTATATTATAGTGCGCTTTAAAGCGTAGCTTAAAGCTTAGCTTAATCTAGCGCACTTAATCACCATAACCACTTAGGCGCCAAAATCTTCCTTTTTGTACCCCAGTTTCTGGGAGCTGAGAAACTGGGGAGGCGAGATTGCATTTTGATGAACTGATATAGCTTATCAATTCTGTGGCATTGCTTACATGTAAACAATGGCATAAATTGGTTTGATCTGACAAACTGTCAGGTTTATCTGGCGGTACATTTCTGAAGAAGAAGTCATCTGCATCTAATGGTGCCACGTCAACCAGTAGCAAGGCAGCGGAACTATGTTCCACGTCGGAGAGCAGTGTCAGCAACACATCGGAAGATAACAAATCTTAGAAAACCAAACCGGAATGATGTGATACGCAGCTAATTGTCGACGATGGCTTTCCGTTGTCATCGTCATTTATTCGCGTTCATTCTTTTTATCCATCAATTCGTCATTTGTGTGACTATTTGCCTTCATGCTGTGACCCTGGTGTTCGGGTGTCAGGATGAGTTTAAGCCTGTAAAAGTACAATAACATGAATAAGATTTATACACCGTGGGGCATGAAAAAACACACCAAAATACTCTTGTGCATAACTTCAGCAAATGTTGACCGATTTCGATCGAAACTGCTGTGCAGTGTCTTGGATAAATTAGGCACACAGTACAATTAAATTTACTTATTTATTTATTTAAAACGGTTGCTAAGAGATACAAGCTGTAGCAAAAGGAAGCATTCACATCGTTCCATTTTAAATTGTCAAAAGCAGCTAAGTTTTTGCAAGGTAGTGTGACGACGTTCTTTAGGTCAAGTTGGAAAACTTTTTATCGTACTTTGTGGCTAATTTATACAAGACACTGCACATCGATTTCTATCAAAATCGGTCAAGTATTGTAGAAGTTATGACAAAAAAAATTTTGGTGTGTTTTTATGTCCCACAGTGTGCATGCCAGCCAGACGTGAGCTTGGGTCAAGCCAGGCTTAAGTCATCGACACGGTCATACATTCCACGTCATTTAGACTGAGTTGATCGATGGCCAGCGCATTTAACCTGCTAGACCTGTAGTGATAATGAGTACTTAAGTATTTTTCTCCTCGAGTACGTACTTAAGTACTTTTCATGTGCTTGATTACTTGTAGTTTAGTACATATAGGTGATGATACTTAAGTGCTTGTACTTACGTCATCAATGTCTAAGACCAGCATGTTAGAAGTGGTGATAACGTTGGTTGTAATATAATTGACAGTAAACATTAAACTCTCCATGGAGAGTTTACCAGCAGGCTTAATGAGCCTAACTAGTGTTGGTTAAATATGGAAATTTTTGTCTATAAATTGTGACATATGTTGGTTCAAAGCCATGTCAGCAACTTTGTTCATTTGCCATTCACTGCTCATGCGGTCACAACCAACCTATCAGTTTAGCCGTCTATAAGGTAGTTTGAAGATCTTTGCGGAAGTATTCGCTAAGCCAGAATAGTCTGGAAGGTGGCAGTAGAACCGTTTATGCATCTATCTGTTGGTCTAGTTCTACTTTTATGCATACTAGTCATATTTACCGTAGCAGTACTACTGGAGCTTAGGCCTAAAAATTGTTGTTTCTGGAAACCCGACCGACCCTAGTTTTTACCCCCGACCCTAAAGATTTTATGGACTATTAGGACCGAAATTTTTTGGGTTCAGTTTCCATCGCAGTCGTCGCGAGTTCCAGCTGCTTCCTCATCATGCATCATGTCCGGATCATCTTTCCACTAAAACAACAAAATATCTCAAAGTAAAATGAAAATAGAAGAAAGAGAAGAGTGTGTGAATATACAATTAGTTAGCGTAATTTAGCACCATTGTCGGACTAAAAAAGGTCCGACCTGCCAGCCCTATTTTTCAGCCATGTTTCCGGAAACAACAAATTATTTTTTTAGGTATTATGCCTAAGTATGGCTCGGCATAATGCTGCTATTGTTGCCTATGTGAAATATGAACTTTGTGCGTGTGTTGTCTTATCTTGGTGTGTCGACGGTGCTTTGACATCGGTGGCTGGATGTGGGTTTGGGCGGTGTCCAGCGTATAAAAACTAATGCTACTGCCGTGTTTCTGTAGTGCCAAAATGTCATAGTTTGCATAGAGAAATTCCCCTTTTTTCCCTGGAGTGTAAACACCCAATGCCTATTCGGTGGCATATACACTTTTGGGTACCTCGGTCCAGAAGTACATCTCACTGCTAGAAATTTCTTAATCTGCCCTTGCCGATGATCAACTATAGAAAAATGGGCACTGTCTAAAATGTTTTTGAAAGTATTTTCCGAGTAGCGTAAAATAACATTGAGATGTTTTAGAAATGTCTGGTGAAGCAGTATTTCTGAGAGGACTCTGAATGGTGTCAATGTGAGCAGTTGCATTCCAGAGTTTAATGATATATGTGTCTACCGCTTACCGGTATATTTATTTATTTTCTCTCGTGTTTACACATGCTCAGTTACTGGATAATGTATTAATGCTCTCTGAAGCCGTATATTACAGTGACGTCGTATCGGAAACAAACATACCTGTTCGTAAAAAATGTTTTTATTGATATATCGATTGTTAAAAAATCAGTCTAGTGCATCGATTCTCATTACTTATTGAACACAGATAATAATAATACATTAAGTGCATTTGTTTCTGTAACTGTTGTGAACGAAATGAGGTGGAATAAATTCACATTAAGTGTGTGTCTGAAGTATTTTATACAGGAGTTTTGCTATTATTTATCTGTTGTGCCCATGAAGATATGACATTGTATTTACGTACAAATTTATCGTTTAATTATAGGTCGTTATTGTTGGCAGCTCATTATTTATTGTGATAATTTAGTTGTTGTGTTGTTGAAAGACTGAACATTGTGTTTATTGTTTTATTTTGCTCTTTCTTAATGCAGTACTGCATGTGAATATTGTGACAACAATTGATAGTCATACTTTTTCATATCGGTGTGCAATTGTTCCATTTTGTACGACCGTGTATTAAACGTTTTTGCTCTGTTTTTGCGTTATGGTTCAGTAGCAGTAAGCCGTAGGTTGAAGTTATGGGTGAAGACAGTCATTGGCTTGCGATGCGCAAGCTAAGCTAGCCCTTATTGTTGCACAGTGTCTGTCCATCTGTGTGTCCATCTGTCTGTCCGCGACAGCTTAAGTCATGCATATGAGTCTTGAGCTTGAGTCGCGCCTCGCGAGCCACGTCGACTACCGGCTTGTACTGTAATTCTTTGTGCATCTTTTGTTGTTTAGTGTTACGTAAGTGTGCATGTGTATGTAACTAGTATATTATTGTACTTCGGGTTTTTATTATGTGTTGGTTTGATTGATTTTGCTGTTAATTTTTGTTGTCCGTACCAGTGCAAGTGATTGCCTGGAGGACCTATAATGTGTCGAGCGGGACGTTAAACTTCACTCATCATTTCAGACACTGCATAGTATAAATCTCAAGACTTTCTGTGCACAGTATCTCAGCCTAATGCGCCGCATTACGGTCTCGTTCGTTTGTCTGTCCGTCTCCTATACAGGCTCCTTGTAAGTAAGTAAGCAGATGTATATGTAGAGTGCAGAATATCAGCCAGTGGCCGAATCTGAGGCACTTGGGTGAGTCGCTAGGGGGAGCCGAAGACCTGCTGGAAGCAGTGAGTTTGAAGAAGACGAAAGCAAAACCTGCAGAACTAGAAGAATCATAATTGGTGTGAATATTTCGCAGGGCAGGAATAACCGGAGCGCCAATTTGCCGCTCAAGATTAGCACTAGGGTGTAGGTGGACGGCCAGCCGCATAATATGTCAGCACTAGGAAATATTTTTTGTACTTTGGGAAGACACTAAGCTAATCTATACTTGTGAACGTAGGCGCAACTTTACCTTACCCTGGTGACTAGTGGCGTCGCCAGGATTTGGTGTCAGGGGGCACCATGATCGAGGCGCCGAAGGCTGCAGGCCAGAAAAAAATGGTGTAGGCCTTGCTGTCCGTAAACGTCCGGCACCACGACCCTTTGAGCTGAAAATTGGCACACTGTAGGTGAGTTTTACTTAGCTTTCGCAAAACCAGTCTCGCGATATTTCGATTTTCGAATATCGTGTTATGATTACTTGCCGCATCTTCAGTTCTGCTGTCGCCCATCACTAATTCTCAATTTTCGCCATCAAATAACTATTCTATGGATACTTTGGGCTTCGTTAGCAACTCGATTTTTTAAAAAGTTATACCGGTTTAGTAGGCTATTTCTTGTTGTTTTGCGTTGGATAAATTAGAATATCTAGTTACAGTGAATGTACTGTTGCAGTTTGACGTTGTCCTGCGCTCTGGTCTAGTACATTTTAGCATGGGATGGTGACACCTGTGCCGGAAACAATCAGTTTGGCGAGAGTGCTGAGTGTATGTGTTGTTGCTAATTTACTGGGGCTAGAATTGGGATTGTTGGGACCTGTATGTAACAGTGGCACAAGCACGTTGTTATGCTATGTTTTCATACTGTTGTTTTGTATATCCCTTATTAATTGGCTCAAATGTAGGATCAGCGAAGGGATATTGCCATTGCTTTCTGTTGTATTGTGCTGTAATCTTCAAGAAGTTGGGTGGATGCTCTGTCATATGCATTAGTACTTCATTGACTTACTGTTGATGATTAGTAGTTAAAGTATAAACGTAGAGTTGAGGGAACTTTCATTTAGGTTGGTCCCCGCTGTTGGTAGCATTGGACCCGTTGTTGACGGTTGCGGGCACCTTGAGCCCTATGCTCGTGAAATTTGAGGTGGGGAAACGTTTCGGGTTAATGGCTGGAGGGGGAACTGCATTCACTTGCATCCTGTTATACTTTAACCGCTGTTGATGATAGATTCTTTACTCGTGTTTTATCGAACGACAGCCACATGTTGCAACTGTGCTTGCCTGAGCGACCAAACTCAGTACAATACAAGATCAAGAACACGTTATTAAATATTTTTAACCAAAATTACTTTTTTGAATTCAGCGACTTTCTCATCAAATTGTTGTACAAAGACGGTTATTGATTCACTAGTGCTTTTAACTGATGCTTTTGTGCGTAATGTTTTTTTTTCATTTTTACGTACATAATGTACCGGCATTTTTAAAATGTTTGTGATGGTTGTGGGGTCGCAATTTGTCATCATTTTCAAATGAATATATGATACTGTTTGATATACAATATGGTACATTTGGATTGGCTTGCAAAACACTGTTACCACATATCATAATTGATTATTATCATTTCTATTGCTATTAAGCTTTTAAGCATAGTGTAATCTTGCAATATCGTTTCTATTATTATTAACCGTAATGTTAATTTTGCATTGTTGTTTAACTTTAGTGTTGTGCTCAGCCATTCAAAGAGTTCTGCTAACATTATTATTATCTTGTCAAAAGCTGTTGTTGAACTAGTTGGATAATTTGCATAAATCCTAACCATGTGTGTGTAGTTAACATTCACGTCCAATGTTTTATGTGCAGATAATTACCATCAACGATGGCTGTCGTCAGTGGCAATATGAGCGGTGTCCAAGTGTTGCAATCATTAGGTTCATTATTTTTTTATTCTTTTCATTGCTGTTGTGTTCATCTAATTGAAACATTGGAGAAAGTGCAAAAAAGTAGATTATCCTATTCCGATAGACTAAGATATTTTAATCTTGCCGGTACCCACATTACAATATAGGAGATATAGACGCAATATAACTGAAATGTACAAAATTTTACATGGCATTTACGACACAACAGTTTCTCCTTGATTGTCTCTCTGTCAGTTTTCTGCTACAAAAGGAAACAATTTCAAATTAGTTGAGCATTGTTGTCAATAGGATATTTGTAAATACTCTTTCACTCAAAGAGTTATTAACTTATGAAACAGCCTGCTATCATGTGTTGTTAACTCTGTCTCAGTTAATAGTTTAACATTGATAAATTCTGGTGTAGTCAAGATGTCTATTGTGACTATCAATGTGATATTGCTGGAACTGGAAACCGAAGTGTTGGTAATAAATAGTTTACTCAGCTTACTGATATGGAGTCATAAGGAAGAGGACACAGAGGTGGAAGCCGGCGTCTGATACTTTGATACGATACAGTACGATTGGTACAGTCATTTTCTGTCCAGTGCTTCATTGCTCTTAGTTGGACAACAGAAATGGCATAACAACTTGATTCAACAATTTCCGAAAATTCACTTAGATGGTGTCCCAGTCTAATCTGATATAATAACTATAAATAAAACAAGTCATATATTATATTGTTATACCTCTGATGGAAATGTGCAGCTGTGATTGGTTCAAATCGCGTCACATGGTGTGAGCTAATATGGGGTATTGACCGGATGACCGGTCAATACCTCGAGCACGTGATTGACCAATCGAGGTATTGACCGGTAAAAATGCTCACAGCCTCACAACGTCACGTGACCTTATCGGCAGACGAAGATTTGTTATTGCTGTTGTGTAATAACACAAATAATTAAATTAATTCTGTTTCCATTTCGATCAGAGGTATAACAAAACAATTAGTGACTGTCATCATCGATCAATAGTGAGTCTTATTTCCCTCAGTTGCGGGAATATTACCCGGGTGCCTTTGGCACTTGGGCAATATTCCTGCAACTTCGGGAAATAAGCCTCACTATTGACCTCGATGCCAGTCACTATTTGCATAGTAGTAAATCTTGAACATTAATCATAATATAGTGATGTGGAGGAATGAATAAATATGTATGCTGTGTATGAATCAGTAATTCCTTAACAACACGCATCACATTTGAGTAATTCTGAGAGAAGTTGTTACCAAGAACGATTGTAACTAATACTCAAACGGTGAAGTTAGCATTCAATGCTGTTGAGAGCAGTATCTACACTGCAGCACTGTGATCTGAATGCTTGTAATTGCAGCCGCAGTGGCAAAGACTTTGATGGGACTGAACAGTGGGTAAGTCTGATTCGAGTAATTAATTTGATAACTTGCCTAAAAACTTTAGGCTTGGTTTATGTTCCTGTTCGTTGTTGTACCATCTTCAGACAGTGTGTACATGAATGCCATTCTTTCATGTGTACTAAAAGCATTTATTATTAGACGTGCACCGATTATCGGCCGCTAATCAGTATCGGCCGATTATCGGCATTGGCCGATTATTTGTTTTAGTAAGCAAAACAACAAAAATGCTTTTAACTGCAGTTCACATTGATGATAATGAGGTAACTAATGACTCAGTAATCAGTCACGTATCATCTTCAACGTTCAACAGAACAAAGTAAAGACGAAAGAGTAAATGAGTGGATGCTATTCAACTTCAAATATCGTTCCGTGAATGAAGATGCATCCTGAAATAAACAATCGGTAATCGGCCGATTATTTGGTGCCAATAATCGGCCAGCTGATAATTGGCCAAAGCATTATCGGTGCACCTCTATTTATTATGCATTGAAAGATATAGAACATCATTTTGAACTACCGTGATGGCATCTTAGTTTTTTTTCCGTAATTCATCTATTATGCAATGTTTGTACAAATTTAAGTAATTACTTTCTGCTACAGTGACTCAGTATGGTGTCAGTTTCCTGTTGTGTTTGCCCCGTTATCTATTGTCAACCATTGATAGCTCTTTGTATTCTTATGCATATACGTTTGATATATGCACTTTTTGAATAAGTACAATTTAGATTCTTTTGTACTGTAGTCATTTTATTTTTTCTTTGATGCTGCTGCTTAGGTGGCAAGTATCTTAAAAAAATCATCCAGTTAAACGAAAATCAAAAGTGCTGGTACAAGCATAATTTGAGCAAACACTACTTGTGTCGTGGTTTGATTATAGTATTTTATTGATATAATATGTATTCGTATATGGTTTGGTAATTGTATTTTTAGTTTGTCGTCATCGTCGTCGTCATTATCCCCATCATCAGTAAGCCGTCATTAGCCTTTGTGGTGATCAAGTGATTTCCGGTTAAGTTGTGTAGTATTATTAGCAGTGACTGGTTAAAAAACAGAATATTGCAAATCCATCCATAGATGATTAATTTGTCCTTTAAAACAATTGTCAGTGATGGAGACATATTAACAGTACAAAATCCAAAAAATGTTTGCGCTGAGTAGCATTCTGCAATGTCCTTTCTGAATTTTGAAACAGCGTTGTCTTGTCTGTTGTGGTTTTAATGTTGTTAAAGGTTTACTAGTTGTTTTTGTGATTGTCGTTTGTAGGCTTAAGTGTGTCGTGGATGGAGACGGAAAGCATTCGGCATTATTTGCATGCATTGCTGAGATATTTCAACATCTTGACATTGAGGTAATTCTGTTAGCTAGCATTGTCACAGAATGTGTCACTGAGAAGAGTCTAATGTTTCATGCAATCTGCAGTAGGCATCAGGAACGGTTACAACTTGCCCAGGAAACCTAGCAAATAACACGGAATTTGACATCTGTCGGGAAAAGTTAGGGAAAGTTGGGGAAATATCAGGAACTTGTCTGGGTAAAAATCTTGTCATGGCAGGGAAAACTGTTTATTTTGTAGTTTTATTTCACAGTTGTGGGTTTTTTTACAAGCTGGATGCCATCGTATGAATGTGCCTGACTTGCTGAAATAACGTCCACACCAGTGACCTACAACATATAAACTCCGTAGTACTCATGGGCTTCAAAGCTTTAAACAGAAAAGAATGTTCCATTGTCAGTGGCCGGAGAAGCTATTATTTGATTTCAGTTAAGGGTGGGTTTTCAGGTGGGTTATCCCCCCAAAAAACCAGCACTGGGTGTTTTGGTATTTACATTAGGTCAGAACCCTGTTTTGTGTTAATTTTTCAGAGCAGCTTGTTCAGTGTCTATTGACAGGGGTATAGCCAGGAATTTGCTTTAGGGAGACAATGCAGAGGGCCTGGGGGATGGAAGTTCCCCAGTGGGATCCAGGGGCAGAGCCTCGGTGGGGATCTGGGGGAGAAGCCCCCAGAAGCTGGAGACGTGCTGAATATTTATGAAACTAGAGTAAAGTAAAGTTAGGTTATATTATGGTGCTCTCTAAAGCTTAGCTTAATCTAGCACACTTAATCACCATAACCGCTTAGGCGCCGAAAACTCCCTTTTTGTACTCCAGTTTCTCGGAGCTGAGAAACTGGGGAGGCAGTTTGAGTAAACAACTTGCCCAATGGAATAGTGGCATGACCCCGGAGTCGAACCGGGGTCCCTGAGTTCGAATTCCAGGTTCACTGACCACTAAGCCATTGAGCCACACGCTAACTGAAAATACGAATGTTCTGTGTTGAACTGATTGCTGGGACGTGGCTATGTGACTGATATCTGAGTATGTAGTGTGTTGTGTTTGGGTGTATTAGCACCCAGTCTTCAGCATCATCAACGATGCAGTTCAAGTCCACCATCATGTCCACTGTGTCAGCTGCCGTAGCCTCGTTGTCATGGCTGGTCTCTGGTCATCGGAGATGCAGCAGCTTCTACGTAGCGTACGTTTACACTTCATATTCATCATCATCATCATCAAAGCGATGAGATTAACGTGGTGTCAGTGCAAGACCACGCTACATTACACTCGAGGTTAAAACACAAGCGCTAAAAAAAATAAAAACAAAAAAAAATGATAAAACAAAAGCTTCAGTTCTTTAGTTGAGCTGAAGCTGTCCAGTCTTGAATAGTCTTTATTTTATTTGCTACTCGGTGTTTGAATAAAAAAGCGCCTTCTATCGTTCTTTCATAACTCAGTCAAGTGGCAATAAACTTAAACGATATTTATAGCTGCTATAGCTGAAAGAATGCTAATTAAAAATAGTTGGACAAAATTGGGCAAATTTGGCTTAGGTTGTTAAGTGTTAAAAACACCTAAAGTGCAAACCGTGATGGTATGCAGTTTGTTGTTGTTGTCGTTGTTGTTGTTGTCATGATGAGTCCATCAGGGGTGCCTATATTGGGGGGAATGCCCCAAAGAGATGAGGAATTCCATCCGATTGTCACTGTTCTTGGAACACATCTGTCATGTCATTGGAGTCACCAAAGTACCGTTGGCGTTCTGCTGCCCAGTCTGGACAGAGGAGAAGTAAATGTTCAGCTGGTACTCAGTTTCCTAGGGCTAAAATGTTGAACAGAGAAAATTCATGTCTGGAATGGTCACGGTGCAGACTCGAAAATTGTGAACGTGTCTGCCGGGCATTGAATCATTGCATGGTGACAGACACTTGTTGATGATTTATTTATGTATTTTGTTTATTTATTCATTCGTTGACCGATAGTATGTCATCTGTATGTGGTGAGCACAGGGAGTTCCACCTGCTGACATTGTTGCTGCGTTCCAAGCTGGTCTTGCTCACTGTGAACAGATTATTCCGAGCTCTCCGATGTCCAAGTGTTTCGACCGTGGACTGAATCCAGTTCCGTCACCGACCACATATCCGCCGGAAAACTCTGCTGACTGTGGAAGACGGTCAGACAAACATTCTCTCGGCACTAGTGATATCCAGTCAGTTGACATTAGTCACTGTCAGTCTGCGCCTTGCCGTGAAGATAAGTCTTCGTATAATTGGAATGACAATAGTTCAACAAGCTTGCACTCTTCCGGTGTGAAGTTGTGTAATTTTGAAGCGGAAAATCCCCGGCTGTCAAACTCAGCGGCATGCAGTATGGCTTCTTTGTCCATTGAGCCAGGAACAGATGCAGTTTATCTTGATGATGATGACAATGTCGGGTGGTTTTTTACAGATGCTTCAGGTGCCGATGGTGATCATGGCCAACGAAATGTTCCAGTTGCTTTACCACTGCTGTCTACTGTAGATAAGGTTGCCGATGTGGGTTTAGAATCTGCCAGTAGGGAGTATGATATTGTGCCTTCGGCGTGTGGTAGGTTGTCATTGCTGGAAGATGTGGACGGCTGTACGAGGCAGACTTCAGGCACATGCGACAGAAGTGATTCTACGTTTAACTTAGGTCGATATTTGCCGGAATCGTTAGTCATTGCTAACAGCCAGAACTCATCGTATTGTTCTGCTTCGGACACATACAACTCTGCATCTGTGAGAAGCTCAGGTCGAGAACGGATAGTTTTGAATGCAACAACGACTAACTCTGAGATCTTGCCAGCTCAGCGTCTACGAACGACAGATCAGGAGTCAACGTGTGAGCCTCCGCAGTCTCATCTTACCACAGTACCAGAAGGACTTCGGTCTTCTGTTTATTTGTCTGTTCTTGACTCGAGATCATCAGATGGTAAAGTACCAAATGGCAAATTGAATAGTGAAGTATCCGGCAAGCACGTTCTACGTAATAATTCTCGCATCTTTAGCCACAGTCGTCACTTCCGATCGATCCAGAATGCAATGAGAACCGTCGCCGGTGACTTGTCGGATGAAATCATGAATGACTGTTTGCAGGATGGTGAGTTACAATCACCAAGTGAATTATCAAGTCAGGTATCTCAGGATTTTAACGCTGGTACTCAAGCTTCTGAAATCAAACAGTTTATGGTACATGGTAATATGACTGCTGAGCGCAGAGACAGAGCACCAGGTTATTTCAGTAGACTGGAACGGATTGCGACGTGTCTGGGTCACGGAGATGACGAAATGATGCGATTGGCTGTGGAAATTTGTCGTCGTCAGCTGGCACTCAACCCAACTCAGACCAGGTTGGTTGTCATTAAATCATTTGCTTGTATTGAGTTTGCTACCAAATAGTATGCTGAAGACTGGGCTTCCTGATTCTGAATAAGATTTTCATATATGTCGAATGTAAACTTAGCTTAGCTGCCTAATTGACATCTAAAGATGCAGACCATGACAGTGTGCAGCTATTTTGTATATTTTTGAATAATAACTCCTCACTGCTTTTTACTGTGTTCATTATAACACTTTTGACACACAGTATTAAAATCTCATATTATAAAGCTTGAGTTGTGGATTTTAGCCGATTTTTATGATTTTGGGTTTATTTGTGCCAGAATAGTTATGGATAAACAGTCAGACAGAATGCGCCGTATTTACTTTTGGCCGGGGCTCCACCCTGGTCTTCACTGGCTAGCTCGCAGTGCTTCCCAGACCCCCTAGTGGGATGTATTTCCTATGCCCTCGAGCCTACAGCCTCGTCCTGAGCCCCCTGCAAAACGCTGTCACTTTTACCACTGCTGACTGTAGCAGCAGCAGCAGCAGTAGCTGTACACTAGCAGCTTTGCGAGTGAGTGAGTGGGTAAGGTTTAACGTGCCGATCAACACATTATAGGACGTTTGGCGACGGTCCTCCAGGCAATCACTTGCACTGGTACGACAGACAACAACAAGAGCCCAGCTGTCGCTAGGGTTGCCGACCGTACTCATGGTGCACACTCGCAACCTGCGTCCATAACTGTCCGAGTATGATGTTTCGAACATGTTGTTGCCTGCGCTCGAAATGTAAACGCAGTTACTTGCTTATTTACAT
>Ga0209052_1000353_pt1 | contig 13971 bp, 2 predicted proteins | sample WorMetHEROISLAND_2_FD_187409 | JGI IMG/M metagenome (GOLD analysis project Ga0209052, IMG submission 187409) | Marine gutless worms symbiont microbial communities from Max Planck institute for Marine Microbiology, Germany - Olavius sp. 4 HERON... | ecosystem: Host-associated > Annelida >...
GAGGTGAGGTGGTAGATTTTAATCTAGCCTTTTTTCAGTTCATCTGAGAATGTAACAGTGAAAACATTATTAAAATCGGTCCATATTTACCAAAGTTATTGCAAGAAAAATTTGGCGTAGTTTTTTTTGGCCCACCCTGTAGAATACGAAATTTTTTTCAGTCTAATTCATTGATTCTCATTTCTTACTGAATGCTCCTCGTATTTGCCAACTGAATCACATGTAGATTGTATGTCAAATTAAACCATAGTATATACTGAGCAAGACCAAGACCATAGAAGTAGAGACATAGACAAAGAACTCCATACTTGATCACCGGACCAGTTTATATGATATGATGTTATATGTGATGTGATGTGACATTAGATGATATTATATGATATATAATTTGCACTCAAAAACTGGCACAGTCAAACTGCCAGTTTAATCTAGCACACAGAACTAGAAGAACTAAAGCTATTTTAAACGGAACTTAAACGAGAGAAATTGGGAACTGGGGCTGGGGTTAGGAAATTGAAAAAGCAAGAATTGATCAAGTAATGTCAGAGATAGCAGCCTAGGATCAGAAACACGTAATAAAGGAAGACTAATGGAAGCTAAAAATGTGAGAAAAACTGAAACAACAAGATGTATTAGAAACTTGGTGACATGAAACATTAGTGGGTCTGTTGCTGAGTCTGTCTATATGTCTCTGTATGTCTCTGTATGTCTATGTTTGTTAACAGAGAACGTGGCTCGGTCTGTCCCTATATGTCTGTGTGTGTTTCTGTCTGTCTCTCTCTGTCTGTGTCTGTGTATGTATCTCTCTATGCCTCTGTTTGTGTGCATGCTTGTCTAGAAATTGAGAATAACATTGTCTGTCTGTCTATACTGTCTGTGTGTACTAACAGAGAACATGTCTGCTGGATCTCATTCAAAGAACAAATCTGCCGCCGCTAGTGAACATAAGTCGTCATCATCATCATCATCGTCATCATCGTGGTTTTGCTGTTCATTTCTTCTCATCTCTGCAGCTGTGCTGGTTCTGTGTGCTGCTGCTGCTGGTGCTTATATCTTTATCAACTACGATGTCCACAGTGTCAGTGATGTCATTGGTATGTTACAGCTTCACTGCTCTTGGTTGTCAGAGTTTCTTTTGACTTGTTTCCTATCTTTTATCCATGTCAGCTTCTACTTGGCAAGGCTACTCGATGAACTCAACGTGGATGAGATCTCTGCTGTACGTTGTGTCTAAAAGTTTTATATATTTGCATTTTGTGTTTATTAGCACTCGATTGCCTACCAGTAATTGTTTGTTGTATCTGCTGTTTTGTAACCTTTCAACCACGTGTGGCTACATTCTAATAAAATTTGTTATCTGATCTGATTTGATGTTATCTTTGAGTAGACCTACCAGCTCACTCACGTCAGTGGTTGGGCACTGCTGGCTGAGCAACAGAAAAGCTGTGGCTGTAAATAGTTGTGCATTAAAAATGTCCAAGTTGCACTCGGTGACTGGGCTAACCTGTAGTAACTGCAGAGTGTAGATGGTAAGCCTGTCACTGATTTTGATGAAGTTATGTGGACTGGAGGGGTTGGACATGGTGTGGGGATGAACTGATTAGATTTCTGTGGTGATGCAGTCTTGTGGATTATGGATCACAAGCTGGAATTATTCACCATTAGGAAATGGGGCATAAAGTGACAATTTACAGTGTATAACAGCAAGTTATGAACGGATTGTGATGACATTCTATGGAGAGTAGAGAGTGGCTCAAGGACCAACCACATAAACTTCAAAGGTATTCGTGTTCAGGGTTTCTGAATCGGGATTCTGTGCATGCAGTTGCTGTATTGAGTCCACTGATTTTCTACACTGTGAGGCATAAAAAACACACCAACATTTTTTTTGTCATAACTTCTACAGTACTTGGCCGATTTTGACAGAAATTGATATGCAGTGTCTTGGAATTTATCCAACTTCACCTAAATAACGTCGCCACACTACCTTGCAAAAACTTAAAGTAGCTGTTTTTGACAAATTGAAATGGAATGATGTGAATGTTTGCCTTTAAATTCAAAGTTTGCACAAAAAAGTGTCCTTGTAAAAACATAACCGTTAACAGACAAACAGTTATTTCAATTAATCTATTGTTCTAAGTGCTGTCCACTGGCATGAACACATGCCCTCAGCCTTGGCTGCCACTGATCAATGGCCTTGTCGATAACGCTCTGCTTGAACTCAGCTCAGCCTTTACGTTTTTGCAAGGTAGTCTGGCGACGTTATTTAGGTGAAGTTGGAAAATTTTATCGTACTTTGTGGCTAATTTATCCAAGACGCTGTATATCAATTTCTATCAAAATCGATCCAGTATTGTAGAAGTTATGACGAAAAAATGTTGATGTGTTTTTTATGCCTCACAGGGTTAAAATGATATTACAGCTCATTGTGTGCATGTGTGTGTGTATTCAGACGTGATTCAGTTGAACGTCTATCAGTTGACGGCGCTGTACCTGGGCCAGTCGAGCCCAACACCGGCTGCTACTGAGACTGAAATGTCCAATGAAGATGATGCTGAAAGAGCTTCAGCTTCAGCTGATGAAACTGCTTCAGAACAGAGCCGCGATAATGATGATGACGACGATGATGATGAAGTGATGTCAGAAGAGGAGCGGCTTGAACGACTGGCTGCTGTCAAGAAGGTTTTTGAAGAGCTGCAGACACAACACGCATATCTGAACCAGGAACTGGACCACCTTCAGCAGCTGAGGGACGACACGTTTGGGCTGAAAGAAAAACTGATGGAAGTAGCCAGATCGGAAGATGAAGAGCAGCAGAAGCAAGGTGACGAGGAACGAGAGCTGGAGAAACAGAAAAGAATGGCAGAGGAACAGAGAGCAAGAGAAGAGCAACAGAAGTTGGAGGAACAGAGGAGGCTTGAAGAACAGAGAAGACAGGAAGAAGAGAGAAAGTTAGAAGAAGAGAGAGAACAGAAGAGACGTGAGGAAGAAAGAAGACTGGAAGAAGAAAAGAAGTTGAAAGAACAACGGTTGTTGGAAGAGCAACGAAAACAAGAAGAAGAACAAAGAAGATTGGAGGAAGAGAAAAGACGTGAGGAAGAACAAAGGAAGCTGGAAGAAGAGAGAAGATTTGAAGAGGAAAGGAGACAAGAAGAACAAAGACTGGAAGAACAAAGAAGATGGGAGGAACAGAAAAGACTAGAAGAACAGAAGAAATTGGAGGAAGAAAGGAAGTTAGAAGAACAACAGAAACTGGAAGAACAAAGAAGGTTGGAGGAAGAGAAAATACATGAAGAAGAACAAAGGAAGCTGGAAGAAGAGAGAAGATTGGAGGAGGAAAGGAGAGAAGAAGAACAAAGACTGGAAGAACAAAGAAGATTGGAAGAACAGAAGTTGGAGGAAGAAAGGAAGTTAGAAGAACGACGGAAACTGGAAGAACAAAGAAGACAAGAAGAAGAGAGAAGAAAAGAGGAAGAGAGGAGATTGGAGGAAGAAAGAATTCTTGAAGAACAGCGGAAACGTGAAGAGCACGAACGGCTGGAAGAACTCGAGAAACAAAGAAAGTATGAAGAAGAGGAGCAACAACGACTTGAAGAACAGAAACGTGAAGAGGAAGAAAGAGTACGTGAAGAGATGAGGAGGGCGAAAGAAGAAGAAGAGGAACAGATGAGCAGAGAAGAGCAAAGGCTTGAAGAAGAAAGAAGACTGAAAGAACACGAGGAGAAAATACCAGCCGAGGACACAGAGATACTGAGGCAGAAACAGATGGAGGAGGAAGATGAAGAAGATGATAGAAGGCGGCAAGCAAAGAACCACGTACAGCATCAGAAACCAGACATCTGATCACCGATGGAGACCAGACCAGACGTCAATCACATAGGAGACTGTCTGCCTGCCATGACATTGTTCACTGGTTCTGTTCATAGCTCTGTTATTACACTCAGGGGCGTCTATTCTCCCCCTTGAGCCCTTGGAGAAAGATTCTCCATCCTTCCCTTCCTCGCCTCTTTTTCTCTTTTCTTTTTTTTCGTTTTTCTTTCCATTTCTCATTTTCCCTTGTACTTTTTTCTGAATCCAGCACCGTCTCTTTCGGTGGGCTCTGGGCCTGGAAAAACGCATTTGGAAACAAGCCAGAAATAACGTTGATGTAATTTAGTTCCTGAATGTATTAACTTCAGTCTTCTTTCTTCTTCAAGCATTTTTCTGTTCGCTGGGGTTACAGCTTTGAGCTGAAATGTTTGTCTGATTTATTGCATGAGGCGGATGCGCATCTATTCTGGCAAATGGCCAACAATAAGGAACATTGTATTCACCAGTTATTATCACCCGCAAAAAATTCTCCCCATGACACTGTCAATCTCATTGTTTTTTTTGCCTTGCCACAGTGCCATTTTAACCTGTACAAGCGTTCATTTTTACTGCCAAATCTATTTGATTTTGTCTTTTTTCCTTTCATTTTTTCATTGTATTAACCTGCCATTTGCAATTTGCTGTGTTTTAATTTTCTGTTTATTGCCGATGGCGTTTGACCGTTGAGAAAAGGATTACTTACTTACTTACTTACTGAACTTCCGCTGTTGAAGGGCTGATAACCTCACCTCCCTTACTCTTAGAATGGGGAGCATCAGCGCCAACGTTTGTAGACGCCCCTGCTTACACTTGACGTACGAAATACTTTTATTGTGATCTGACAGAAATCACCAATGATATTGTGCGAGATTTTGGTTGAATGTCTGTTTTGTGTGTGTGTGTATGTATATGTACTTAGTCTGGCGATGATATATAGATATTTTTATTAATGCGTCAAATGAGCAGTTACTTAGCAGGCATGTGTTCTTGTTCACCATAATGCCAGTGGATACGTCCGGAGATATCTAGAGTGTTTGCAGAGTGCGTCAGTGTTTTCATGTATTTTTGACGAGTGACTTGTTTACCATACGTACAGCTGTTATTAACAATCGTCATTGCTCTGCATCTTTTCCAGTCTGTTTGTCTCTCCGTGGTTACATGCTGACAGACAGCAATGTCCATTCTATGGAGTGGAGCCTTTCTGTATGCAGTCCAGTCCCCAAAACATTGGATGGTAATAAAGGGCTGATAATTGAAGCCGAGTGGCATGAGAGGGTGTGGGCCCCACCAGCTAGGGTGGTCTAGGAGTGTTCTAAGCTTCTCAAACGGGGTTTGAGGCAGGTCTTGAAGTCCTGGTTGAAGGGTTTCCACTATGTTCAGCACTCGAGATGACCTTTCCTAGACAATATTGGCCTAACGTGGCTACTTGTGGATCGCAAAATCTGCTCATCCGTGTTCTTTTTGGGGAAACTGGACACATTGTGGAGGGGAAATTTATCCCCCCAAGAGATGCGTGGATAAAACAGTTGAGTTTGGGCCTGGCGTTGCTTTGAATTGAAAGAGGAGTGGCTTGTAAGTGGTAAGTAGTTGACAGTGATGTCGCATTGTGGTTTGTGGCTGTTGTGCGTCTATAGTTTGTGACTGTTGCTGTTTACGTGACGTTGGTGCATTGTTGTCTATAGTGAGTGGCCATCTATCAGTCTGTGCCTTGCCTTGGTGTCTACAGCACAGTACATTGCTGTGCTATTGCGTGCATGTTACATGTGCCATGTCATACAACTTATGATACAAGCCGGGTGTCGATATGTCAGTAGTTCATCTGCATGTAGATCACTTGCTTTAAGCTGGGTCTCTAATATAGAGCGGGTCTTCAATACAAGCCCGGTATCCACCTGGTACCAGCTTACCGGGTATGATGCTGTTAGTGACGTTGTGTCTTGCAAAGCAGCGGTTTATAGAAAGTGCACAAGTATGCCATGGCGTACGCTGTTTCAACAACACAAAATGTTAACGTATTTTTTGTGATTTGAAATAACGAACGCTTTGTACTGTACAGAAAGAAATAATATGGCAAGGTGACAATGTTTTAGTGTAAGCCGGGTCTCTAAGTCGGGGGTTTTATAGCTCGCTTGTTCTAATAAAAGCCAGGGGCTTGTATTAGAAGTTTTACAGTATATCTTGTGTGTGTGGTCGCGCGTCTTTCAGGGAAGCTACGAGGATGTCAGCGTACCTAGGCAGCTTGTAATGTTTGTGTTCCATCCGTCAGCTGCTTTTGTGTGTGGCTTTTGTCGCATGACAGACACTAGTGCTATTGAACTATTTGCTATTGACATTTTGTTTCATACGTGCGACTGAATTGTGCCGCACTGGCGCAGCCACGTTCTGAAAGTTAAGAGGGGACCGCTTCCCTCCCATTTTCTTTTTTGCTCCATTTCTCTTTGTTGTCTTTTCCTTTTTCCTCTCATTCCCACCCCTTTTATTTTTTCTTGCCTCTTTTATCCAGTTAGGGAATTTGGGGAGCGTTGTGAACCCGGCCAACAGACGCATTTTTCATGCACTCAGACAAAGAACGCGTGCATAGACTTCGTAGCATTGGTATTTATGAATTATTTATGAAAACATAGCTTTAGGATTTCGACTATGCTTTCATGGCAGTGGTTTCCAGAAGTTGAGGGGGACCAAAAACTGCTGGTCCTTCACTTATAACTGCCATGTATACAAGAAGCTTAGCTACCGCATAGAATACAGGGCGTCAGTTGCATGCGTTTCGTTTCATCATAATGGTACTCTTAAGAATACGAGACCGGTTTCCGTGGTAGTTGCGCCTACGAGTGTGTGTGTGTGCGTGTGAATCTACCGTGTGACAGTGCAGCAGCTGCTCTAGTAATGACAGATTATTTTAGATCTTAGCTGTATGCAGAGTTGCAGTCACTCATCACTGTGCAGATGTTCTGTCTACTGCGTATTGCTCAGTGCGGAATGGCTGATGAAAATTTGCAGTTTGGCGGCCACGTGTAGTGTTTGCATATCCGGATATCCGGATTTATCCGTTAATTTTATGGCAGCCAAAAATCCGGATATCTTAAAGTGAAAATCCAGCTGTTGCGGCTGTTTGCCAAAATTGTGTAAACTGTGCTTGTGGTATTGTTGTGGTGGTACTTCAAATTATAGCAAAAGCAACAGCCATGCGTCCGAGGAGTGAATGGTAACTCTGGTGAATCAGACTCCAAGTAAGGAATGCTTATATACTTATTTCATTTTCTTGAATGAGTCTGAAGTCTGAAACACATTACGCCATCACGTAATCGTATGACATTACTGCAATTTTTATTTTCATCAGTAGGCCTCCATCGCCGATGTCACTTACAATTGCTAAACAGAATATAGGGGCCTATGCGGACCTGCAAAAAAAATCTGGATAAAATCCGGATATCCGGATTTGGCGTAAAAAATAAGCCGAAAATCCGGATTTGCCAAAGTGGGACGGAATCGACGGATATGCAAACACTAGCCACGTGTATGTTGCTTTCTTGTTTCTTGTTGAACTCTGAGGAGTGTCAGAGCTTATGCCGAACAGTTCTGTTGTTAGCGCATTGTTCAACCTGTTTTTACTGTTATTACATGTTTATTTGATGTTTAAATAGGCATTTTGTCAGCTGATGTGTAATACCTACAGTAGGGCCTACGTGTTACATTGTACTGTTATTTAAAATACCGTAAATCTTCTAACAAGTGACCTAGAGTATACAGTACTTGAATATGTGATTAATAGCTGTGCATATTAAATAAGTCAGTAAGTGCGCTTGTAGCTGGCTCAGTTAAACTAAAAAGTCGCAGTGTAGTTTGCACATACGTCCTTTGTTAATAGTCGGACTTCACAAGCGCAAATATAGATGAGAAAATCATAATTATAATTACACACACAATGAGTAGATTCTACATACTAGGCAGGGCGGTCATTCATCGTCCGGGATTGGCCGATGTCGCACGCTTGTGTTTTTAATTAATTACAGACTGTCAGTATGATAGTAGTAGTACATAATATTATTATTATTGGTCTACTTCGCTGCATGAGCCACTGGTAACGTAACGTAGTGGTACGTAGCTGTTGTCTGCGCTTGCGCGTACGCGTCTAGTAGCAAACAATTACGTGGACAGAATGTCGACAAACTTGAAAGTAGGCCCACCGTCACGAAAAACTTTTTCCAATTCGGCTCTGACTCGTCGATGTAACCAGACCGTGGTCAGATTTGCCATTTGCTAGGAGCGAAGTATTCCCAGAATGCCGTGCCTCGATCTGCACTTCGATCCGGCCACAAACTGTTTAGCCTACGAGTACGTGTTGTCTATCTAGTAAGCATACTGCCAAGTGTCTGGAAATGTAGGATTCACAGATTACAAAAAAATCTGTCGACTGCTGTACAAACAAAATAAGATATCGCCAACAAGCCCAACAAACGCTAGTTACAGCTTTGTTTAGGACATTGGCGCACATGAAAATTAGCCTGCTGTGCGTTAACTACCGTTATACATTAAATATCAAAATCACAAAAAAAACTGCAACGAGAAAGTGAAAATGCAGAAAGTGAAATCAATCGCTTTTGTCCCAACTCCTCACACCGTTCGCAATTTTATTAGGGTTTTCTGCCTGCTTGGCAGCCGTTATGAGAATGATTTCCATATCCGTACATTACAACAGAGCAGCTAAATGAGCAACTGCAACACTATAGACAATAAAAACGAACTACAGAAAATTTTTTTGTCTGAGCTGCAAGAACACAACCATTTATTACAAAATGTATACAACGCCAATTGCTAGTATAGGCTGTATTTCTGCAAAGTGCAAAGTATACCGAGACAAGAAGTGCCACGCCACGTGCCGACATGTATGCGGCCGTCCGTGTATTGCCCACTGCACGCAGATATTCAAAATAGTACTGAAAATCTGTAGCGTGCGCAAAATTCTGTAAAGTTGGCAGAATCAGGGGCATGGGCCTAGTGTGCCGTTAGCGACGGACAGACCGTCGGGCAAGACTTGTAATGCGGCCTATTAGGACGGCCGCATAATGATAGTGCTAATCGAGCGGCAGACGTGACGAGACCGTTGATCGAACACGCACACAACACAGCTTTGCTTCATCACGCTACGCTATAGGGTAGAGCCCAGGGGCGTATTTAGAGGGAATTAGGGTTGCGCCTGTCCACTTTTTCTTTTTAACGAAAACAGAAAAATAAATCACAAGAGAAAGGCAGCAGACCAGGCTTAGTCTAAAAATGTTTATCTTAAAGGTACACGCCCCTCCGTTCACATTCTAAGTACGCCACTGACACAGTACGTGCTGTCGATAGGTCACGTAGACAGTGACGTCGTGGCAGGGGCGGCGGGGGGCAACTGCCCTCTCCTAAATTTTAGTCTGTGGGAGAAAAGTTCTTGTTGTCGGAAAATGTTCGTCCAAAAATACGAAATTTGGGACTAAAAATCGCCCATTTGGGGGAATGTAGGGGCGAAATTAAAATTTTGTGCACCCATGTCCTCTGTCGGAAATTTGCAACTTTCTGCCCTTCCTACCTTTTTAACCCACGACGCCCCTGCACGTAGAGGTGAAGGTCACTGAAGGTCATTAAAGCTTCCTGTGGACACAGAAGGCGGTGATGACGAAGAAAGTGCCGGCGACGACGGTGAGAATGTTGCCGACGACGGCGGCCCAGTAGCTCCAGCCCAGGTAGACGCCGACGTTGTCATTGCGTGCGTTGTACGGCTGGCCGAGCAGCGGTGTCGTGTCGCGCGGGTCTGAGATGCTGTTGTAAGGAGCTCTTGTTGCTCCGGCGCCGAACGTTGCCACCGCACCCAGCTGTATCAGTCCTACAGATACAGGTATCTCTTTTTGGCCCACAGTGTACACACTAAAACAGCAAATTTTCCGCGGAGTGTGCCAGTGAAAGAATTTTGAAAATCGATGAATAATCAGCAAAGAAGACAAACGTTTGCTGCCATGTTTCTGAACTCACGGTGTAAGCTTAGAGTGCGGCCGAATAGCGAAAGAACGCGGCGTCACATTAACATATTATATTGACCAGGTATTGACCGTCCAGGTAGACGCTAGACACACCTGCATAGGCTCTTACCTGAGGCGAGGACAATTGACGCCAGCGCCCAGTAGACAACCTTGCGTTCATCACAGCACAGCTGAGCACGAGCGAATATCTCGGCAAATAGCAGCAGCACTGCGCCGATCATGTACAGGATCTGTGCCGCCAGATGCCACTCTACACCACCAATCAGTCAGATCAGTCAGTCAATCATAGCTTTTTATTAAACGAATACATGACGACGACGGTGATGCTGATGCCTTAAAAACAAAGCTACCTCAAGGATAAACCGTTTGGCAGTTAAAAGCCTGAAGCAGACGAGCAGTATGACAAACAGTGGTTCATATATGATCAGGTCTGAAGAGCCATGTTCTGTGCAACAACAACGTCAGCCACGATCATCTGTTACTATTGGACTGTCGGTGTCCGGTGACGCCATGATATGCGGCCGTACGGTCCGTCCAGTTACCGAGCGTCTCAGGCGTTGATTGACGGTAAATTAAAGTCACCCACCACACAAGCTACGCGAGATGTGTGTAATTTTCTTCAGGGCTCTACATCCGGTAATCTGGACCTTTTGAATTGAAAATTAGCATACCGGTTCCCAGTGCACAGACTGCACTGGGGGACGTTCACACGAATTTTGGTTTTTCTGTAACAAAACGCGTACTGTAGTATGTCCCTAGTCCCCAGACTCCTGACGCCAGCACCTCCTCCGAACAAAATTTCCACGCACCGCCTGTGACGTTATTTACGTTGAGAAGCAAACGGAAAGATAACAGAATAAACTCATCGTGACGAATGACATTGAACTGACTGAGCGGAGTGAGCAGATGCGTCTGCAGCATGAAATCGTCTTGCCAGAACCATTGGCACTCGACGCCGCACTGTGCCCACAGACCGCGGTCAGGGTACTGCGACACCGTCACGTTGTCCGGCAGATAGTTCGCCAGCTTGGGGTGCACATAGCGCAGCTCCTCCGTGCCGGCGGCGGGGACGTTGGACAGCCAGTACGGCGAGAAGAAACTGATTCCAACCAGGATGACGGCAGCCGTCAACGTCATCGACCCGCTGACGAACAGGAAGTTAGTACACGACATGACGCGGCGTGTCACCAGGCTGCTGTCCTACACAGTACACACCCACGCCGACGACATTCTAACGCGTCTAGTGGCTGCTCCTCCCGTCTGGAACTCTCTGAATACTAATAATTTGTACTGTAGCTATAGCTCTATTCAAGCGTAGTCTATAAACATGTCCGTTCCGTCAGACATTTAGGCCTAGCTCTAGCTGTAGGCCTAACCAAATAGCATTGATAAAACCGGTTTATCAATGCTATTTGGCCTAACTGTCCCTCTGGCGCCTCTGAAGTTTTATAACGAATTCTCGACACAGGCAGTTCCTGACTTACCGACGCTGTGCAATATGCTACAGATCAATTCAGCATAACGATTACGCTAGCCAAGTAATCCAAATTTGTTTACGATGTATAACTAAGTTTTGTTTACGACTTTTGGGTTCGATATAGCGAGCACGACAACTGATAGAAACTGTCATTCTTGCCTGTGATGACTGCGGCTGTTCGTAGGTTACCGGTACTTGGTGCTGGTCTAAGTCGTACTTCTGTCGGCGTACAATGCCCATGCACCGGCCGACGTGGTCGCTCGCCGTAAGCACTCTACCGTCACTGAAGCCAATGGCTTGTTTTCAGAGGACGCGCAGCACTACGCTCAAGACCAAACGCCACTACTTCGATTTGTTGTGGACAACGAAATAATGCACATCTTTACATGTCAAGATGTTGTATATTTGCTGTATCGGCCTTCGACTTTTTATGGACTTGTTCCACCTGCTGTACAGGCTTGTGGATTTGTCGTAGGCCTATATAGGCTATACACTACAGCCTGTTGTACAGCACGTTACACAACAGATCCACAACAAGTCGAAGTAAGTGAAGTTTGTGCCAAGTCGACAGCTCACGTATGTGCCGAGTGTCACTGTACAGCAAATCGAACCGTTGATCGAACTCGAGCAGTAACGACACAGCGCACTGTAGTGTCGTATACGCAGCACTCACGCATGAGAGGCGTGTCGTCGCAGGCCTCACTAGCTAGGCCCCTATAGACTAATTAATCGCCTTACGCATCAGCAAACGAGCGAGAGCTTTGTCTACACGTACAGGCACGGCAGCTACTCATCATCGATTGGCTGAATCTAGCGCACCTGTTTACGGTTGCCATAGTGACAGCGTATAGGTCGACAGGTGGTGTAACAGCCGTCGCCGCTGCAGCAGCAGCAGCAGCACATAGCTGTGTACGTTTGACACGCAACGCTGACTCACTCGCAGGATGACATGTTGTCACCTGCCTATAGGGCCTACTGCCGTGGCTGCTATTAACAAAGACGCAAATCAAAGTGCTTCTGATAGCGTCGTAGGCTTATTATGACCTACATGTAACTACTGTGCATGTTTCTCTTGAGATAACTACAATAAACTTTGGCTTACACATTCACGTCTGTCACTCACCTCTTTTTACTCGATCGCGTCATTCCAATTTCCTGCCTCTATTTTTTTTCACCAGTGCAGGCTAAAAAAACTTATTTGTTCCACAAAGCTTTTTCACTACACACTGCCTATAGCCAGTTCTACGTCGCATGATCAGTCTTCACAAAGATAATACTATTATGAGTTGACGTATGCACATATGAGTTAGGGCCTAGTTGAACTAAAAGACGTGGTTTATAACGTGAATAAAGAAGTTCGTTAAAAGACGACGCGTGATTGAAAGCAGCGATCACGCAGGGAGTAGCCTAGGTTGATTGGTAAACGACGAACTCATACTGCACAGAGAAACAGCACACTGCACAGACAGCTATAGCTATAGCTACTATACAGGGCTTACAGCAGGCTGTGATAGGAACGTTGTCTTCTTTATGCTCATTAGCCTACTATAGTTTTGAGCCAATCGCTTACCGTTGATGATGAGTCGGTCAAAACGTCCGCGAGTTATCTGACGTCAACGGGACGGATTTGTTAGACTACAGATGCACTAAATTCAACGATGAGATCTGAACTTAGAACAATACGGTCACGGCGACGGCGTCACGATACTGTCGTCCTATTAGTATGCGGCTCGCTCCACAGGACGCGCAATTATAATATATTGTACCGCGTCGCATTGCCAACACGAACCAATGACAGTGACATTGATCGACCGCAGAATTAATGTATAACTTCATCAAATATTAACCGATTTATTATTTTACCGATACATTCTGCGACACATTGGCAATAAAGCGGCTATAAAACATTCTACCACGCCCCGACTTAGTCGCTCGTGTTGCAACACTACTTGCGAAATGCTATATTGCCAGCCTTTTATGGCTGTTTATGAGGCAAGAAGGGTTCGCGGTTGATGTACAGTGTAGGTGGGGTCATCTTCACTGCATTGTAGATGCAGGCTAGACTGCTGTGTGTTCAAGCAAAAGGAAATTGATCACCACTGTGTAGGCCCCATAAAAAAGGGCTACACGTAGGCTTGTAAAAAATTAAAATTGTCTACTGTGACACTGACATCAGCGTGCACTGTGCTCGTATCGAGTTCGTTTGTGGTTCATAGATTATTGTGTGAGCTTGGTTCAGTTCAGTTCAGTTAATCAGTTCATTTCGGTTCAGCCAAACTTCAGCCTATTCGTTCAGATCGAGTCGTGCATTGTGTTCAACTTCAGGATCAGGGCCAGTTTGCCCATGCATCTACTTTCAGCCATAGATGCCGCTACCAAGTACCAACTCCCTCCACTGTTCTCTGTCTTACTCACCGGACTCACCGGATGAGGCCTCCCCAGGGGGACTGGCTCGGCCTCTGGAGTCAATAGGACGTGGTTCGTCCAAGGAAAGACTCATCGTTGTCGTACATCCTTTGTAGCCTCGATTTGAAGGTGTTAAGTGTCTCAGCTTCCACTACTGATGCATCAAGATGGTTCCATGTGTTGACAATTCGTTCAGTAAAGAAATGATGTCTCAGATCGGTT
>Ga0209052_1000354_pt1 | contig 13968 bp, 8 predicted proteins | sample WorMetHEROISLAND_2_FD_187409 | JGI IMG/M metagenome (GOLD analysis project Ga0209052, IMG submission 187409) | Marine gutless worms symbiont microbial communities from Max Planck institute for Marine Microbiology, Germany - Olavius sp. 4 HERON... | ecosystem: Host-associated > Annelida >...
GATTTATTGAGCGAATTTTTGACGAAATTACTGTGATGGACCAAGACGACAACCGTATAAAATTAAACTGATGCTGTGGCGCGTCTAATGAGCATTAGCTCAGATTTCTTGTATTATATAGTAACAGGTTTTTTGTCATCGCATAGATCACCAGTAGTGGCACGTATATAATATTAAGGTATGTTTGGACGTATTTTGTGCACGAAACGCTGATTTAATGTACGTGTCACAATAAAGTAACCCATCGATGGCGGAATATACATCTGTCATTAGCTGATTCTGTCTGAAGGGATACCGTAGGACGAAGCAGCTAACTACGTAGGCTACCTGGCAGCTAGACTACCATACAACTGAAGCCGTGGTGTATTTATTGTCTACTTCACAAATACAAAACGATTTATCAATCTCCTTCACTGACACTGTGAAATAGCTGTTAGCTAATAGCTACAGTAAAAGACAAAAATAATGTAATTTTACTAGTTGAAGAAACGTTGTAAATTAATAGTCACACAGTCGGTGTCAATAATAAACTAAGTCAGTTCACTTCGTTGTGAATAACAGCAATGTAGCCAAGCTGAGTAGGTGAAAACAGCGGCAAATTCAGCCTTGGTAGTAAGAGTGAGATGAAGGCGGTGATGGTGGGAAGTGTATTCATGAATACTGGAAAAGAACATACTTCTATTTACAGCAGGACTGGAAAATTGGTTCGCAAAAACTTTGGTTATTTAAACCAACATTAAATCATGTTCTGATCATCTACCACTAAAGTCAGCCTGACAGCATCGGGTGTTGCAACTTGCAAGCTACTAAATGGCTGATGTTAGCTACCGACAGTTGCTGACAACTGACAGTGGGACTGTCGGTTGGCTAGGCTGCGCTGAGGCTGCGTAATAGCCGACTGACTGTCGGCCAGCTAGACAGTGTTACTGATTTGAGGTCTTAGCCATTTCTCCATTAATTTTTTGCAGTTATCTGTGTGGTACAGATTGAAAATTATGAACTGCTGCTGTGATTGTAGATATTGCTTCCAGTGCTGGCTGCTGGGAATGTCGTCCAGCTAACATCCAGCAACTTGGATCATGTTCTGTGTAAGTATTTTTCGGTTGCTGTCAGTAGGTTACAATGGCTCAGTTGTTGTACTATTAATAGCTGCTGTTGATTGACTATGCTCTGGAGTCCCTTTAGAGTATCGATGCTGGTGGAAAGGGAGAGCATCTGGCGTATGTTTAGAAATCCTGTGCTCACTTTTGTAATGCACTCCCGGTCCGGGCTCGAGTAGGGAGTGGAACTATAACTGCCATTTACTACTACTACTACTACTACATTCTGAGGCTCCCATGTGTGTCCTTGGGGAACAGAATAGGCCCACTCTGTTTCCTGGCCGGATGGCGTAAGAGGCACCTAAACCAGGCTTTTAGTTTTGTATTGGTATTGTTAGATTGTGCGTGTGTGCGTCTTTTGTTAGCTAGTATTACATTTGTGTGCATGTGTATGTAGGTAGTATATTATTGTATTTTGGGGTTTTTGTGTTGGTTTGATTTATTTTGCTGTTGATTTTTGTTGTGCGTACCAGTGCAAGTGATTGCGTGGAGGACTGTCTCCGAAATGACCTATAATGTGTCGAGCTGCAATGTTGCATGTTAAACTTAAAATTAGTCGGAAAAGTTGGGTTGAACAGAAACCGTATTGCTCATTTTGCACTACTTTTATGTCTTCCTATTATTCTGTAGTTTATGTGTTCAGCTAATTGTGCTGCCTACTTTGTGAAACAAACTGAATAAGTGTAATATATAATGGCATGTTTGTTTATATTTGCAGCTGCACATGAATTGGTGTTTGTCAACTTCTATGCTGACTGGTAAGTTTATTTTTTAAATATTTATTTATTTTTATTTTTTTATTTCGACGAATGTGTTTTTTTAGTCTTTTGTTACGTAATGTGGTAGAAAGCCTGCATAGTGTAACATGTGGAACCAAATAGAAAGCTAAGGAAAAGGACCAGTGAGCACGATAGATTTGAAGAAAAACAGTGTTAAGATTCTATCCAGGTAGTGTGTTGCTAAACTATCAGTCTTCAATTTTTCTATCAGTATCTGCTATTATTTGGGACTTTGGATATTTAGCAATTAATTGTCGGTTGGTATTAGGTGTCGGTTCAGCCAGATGCTTACTCCTATCTTCGATGAAGCCGGCAAAAATATTAAACATGATTTCCCGGTATGTATTGCCATCTCTTAGTGTGCTAATATGTTAAATACTGTTTCAGAAGTTAATTACTAATTACGGTTGTTTCAGTCTTGTGTCAAAGAACTTACATTCATTGGCTAATTGTACAGCACGTTTTTTTCAGAAATATTAACACTCGGGTTTATTCTGGTTTCTAATCATGGCTTGAAAATTTTTGCCATGGAGTGAAGTAGTTAATGCAGAGCGCTGATGGAGAATTTCATGTTATGAAATAAATACTGTCAATACTTTCAGTTACAGATAGTGAAATAGTGCACAAAAATCTGTGAATTATGCACGGCCTTTTTTATGATTATGTGTACGTTTTTTTGCAAGTCATGCATGTATGGGGCGACTGAAAATGCATGACTTGAAAATGAGTGACAAAATTTGCTGGCGTAGAAAATGCAGGACCAAGAGATTTTTCTAAGCCCGTAAGTATCATTTCATCACACAACAGTTCATAGCTAACGTTGTTTATTAATGCGGAAAAATAGATAGGAAAAAATAGACGATGAAAATGATTGATCGGCCATCGTAAAAGCGCAATGAATGTTTGTGCCCCCAACAGCCATGCATTAAAACAGTTTATGTTGTCAGGGTGAAGGCAAAGTAACTTTCGGCAGAATCGATTGTGATCGCGAAGGTACAGTATTTTATTCCTTCTATCTGTAGTTCATGACTCATCATAATCTTGTATGTACATTATTAAGAATGTGGAACGCATTATAGAATTGGTGATGAATGATGATAAGAGACAATATGTTGCAGTTATCTAGTAATGTTTTTACTTTGATGGACATCAGGGACGTTATTTTTTTTTAATGTACAGATTGATTGCGTATCTGTATGTTTTTGAGTAGCTTTTATTTTCATACCGACCATATACACCAGTTACAGAATGAAATGTAGCAGGTAAATGCATATGTTATATATTTACCAACTGTAAAACAGCATTTAAAACACTGGGAAAATTTGTTTTGATTTTGTTGACGTGTCATCGCCAACAGATAGGATGTTTTGCCATTCTGCCCTGGTTTCTCGTAGTCTGTTTCCTCTGGTCAAACGCAAGTTTTTAATTGACTAGGCAAGTCTGGACAGTTTAATCTGCTATGTGGGTCAAAACTGCAAACGCCGAAACAGCAGCTACGAGTGTTAAAAGTTAAGTTAATTTTGATCAGCGCTATGGGCTCACTGTTTATCATTGCTAGGCATGAGTTTGCTTGGCTATGTGTCACATGTGGTAGGCGTACCTCTTGTGCGAGAACTATTTTGAACATAAACTGACATTCTGCTGCATGATACATCTAGTGTATTAGTGTGTGCGTGATATTTTTTTGGTGTATATTAAAAAAAATTATTTACTACCGTTATTTGGTGAATGAAAGCTGCATATAATAGTAGTGTTTTTGATGCATCTAATCACTTTGGTCAGGCAGACGAGTCATCGCTCACACCACACCCGCCATTCATTAGTTGGAGTTAATTATGATAATTTATGCACACAGAGCTACCACAGACTACCACGGTCTAATTGCAGTAGCTGGCAAATTGCCAATATGGCGTCCGTGACGAATGCAGACGATAAGTACTTTATTTCGGTGTGCTTGGCTATAGTGTGAAGTTTGCGTTAGCGCTTAGCGTTAAGGGATCAGATCTAAGGTATTTACAACTGATAATTGTACCAACAAGACTACCAAGCTGTTTTTCATGCTCCAGCCTAACCTAGCTAACTTGGCACCTAGTAATAGCAGTCATCAAAACACTACTAATGTCGTTGAAGGTCAGCTGGGTGCACGGTTTCACGTGACAAAGTATCCCACGCTGAAGATGTTTCGTTTCGGATCGGTGGTGAAGCGTGAATATCGTGGACAGAGATCGGTCACGGCACTCACTAATTTTATCCGCACGCAGCTTGTTGTTCCAGTGACTCGTCTGACTACTCCGGATGATATTTACAGCATCGATGTGAGTCGCGTTGTTTGATCTATGCAGCTCTATGTCTCATCTTCTGTCTGTTCTATGTTGTCCGTAAACTTTATCGGCGCCTAGTGACTTTTTGCTTCTAGGCGCCATGTATAAATTGACTGTTATTATTATTATTTACTTTTTTTTATTGTCTGTCCAATGCTATGCATATGCATTGGACAGAATATAAAATCACGTAAACGTCCGTCCATCCGTCCGTCCGGCGTCTGTGGACAAGATTGTGACGTTATTTATGGACCGATCTTCACCAAAGTTGGAACATGGCTTCCCTGTATCATACAGAAGAAACGATTTTTAAGCAGTTTGATTCAATGTAGAAGACGTGCATGCACGACCATTGATCGACTGTTGCTCACAGCTGTCAACTTTTGCACAAACGTTTAACACAGTTTTGCGAAATAAAGTTGCTTCTGTGTGGATTATTTCAATAAAATGGCTGAATTTGTAATTGTTACGGACTTTTGCTGAGCCCTTTCGCTCAACGGTAACTTCGGACTCAGACTGAAGTTTCCGCTCGGCGAAATCACTTCACTTTTTGGCTGAACTATGTACTTAGACCAAACTTTAGCTCAGCAGATGGGCTCAGTGAAAGTCTTAAGTGAAAAAGTGAAATCACACAATGTATGTGTTGATGTAGATTCAGAAGAGAGTGTTGACGGGATACTTTGAGAGCGAGGAGTCCGCGGATTACTCGGCGTTTCTGCGTGTGGCCAGTCTGCTGAGAGACGACTGCACATTCTATGCAGCTCTTAGGCTTGTGCCTTGTTACACTCTATGCATGTCTATGTACCACTAACATAGACATACTTTATTGTGTTTGTGCAACATATAGGCTTGTGTCTCATCATCGTTGTTTGTGTATAAACTGCATCAGCTGTTTCAGGATTGAGACACCTGGGGAGATACCCAAAAACCCACTGGGTTTTCTATGGGCAAATCCACCTAACAAAACCCGCTAAAAACCCATCCCATACTCAATCCAATTTTGCTTTTTTTGTACCACTAACATAGACATACTTTATTATGGTTAATTAAATTGTAATTAGAGCACTCACAAAAATTTTAATATTTCTTAACTAGTAACAAAACTAACAGTAAAACTGCAGTATCTTATATTTATTTTATGTCGAGAGTATCTGTTTAGCAGTGCTCATTCGAATTACTGAAAACTCGTAGAAAGCCCAGAACCCATCAAGTTGGGGCTTTTTTACAGTATGCAGGTTTAATCTAATAAAACTCATTGGGTTGGGCTCCTTTTAAAAACCCGTTTTTTTTCGCAAACTTATCCTGTTCATCAGTTCGACTTGGATCTTAATATATTGTTTGCTATGTGCTGATGCTCTGATGAGATTGTCAGCTGAGTCTGATGTGCTAGCTTAATTACAGTTGAATCAGTCTGTTGGCATTAACTAATAGCTCATTCTACTTCTAGCATTTCCGTTACTACCTGTTGACTCTTCCGCGGCATTGGTTGGTAACCAGAGGGACGTCATCGGGCTTGAGGAAATGTCTAACTGCAACAACAATTGCTGATGTTTGCTCTGAGAGGACTCGGGTCGATTGTTTGTAACTCGCAAAAACTAACCAAAAATGAAAAGTGGTGATGATGTTGGTAGGCAGCCGTGTCATCGCTGGCTACAGTCAGCCTATGGCTACTTCACCATTGTCCACTGTGTTACTGTTAACTGGTTTCTGATCTGCCTGACCTTGCGGTGGTGTATATTAGTTACCTCAAAGTCTCACAAATTGGTGTTCGGTTACTATAGGCAGTTGCGAATCGGTGATTATCGGATGTGCTGCATACTTGTTGGAGTTGAAAACTCGAAAACACAAAGGTGTAGGAAAACCAAAATTGGTGTGAATGTTCCCCAGGGCTGGGGTAGCTGGTGCTCAAATTTTCAGTGGCACAGGTCATAAGTGAGGGTTGCTGTTTTCATTTATGGTTGCACGGTGCCATGTATAGCTGGGCCATAGGATGGCTGCATAATGCTGGCACTGAACCTACATATTTTTCCAGTTGTGATGTGGTTTTAATGCTGGTTTCTAGACCGTTGTCTGACGATGATGTAACGACCGGCAACAAGATTGTCTTCCGTGCACCCGGGGTAAACATCTAAGAAGTGTTTTTGATGGCTGCTATTAGTAACGTATTACGTGTTAAGTTAGTTAGGTTAAGCCGGTGCATGAAAAACAGCTTGATAGTCTTGTTTGTAGAATTATCGGTTATACTGTAAATACCCTAGATCTGAATCTGATCCCTTAATGCTAATCGATAATGTGAACTTCACACTATAGCCAAGCACACTGAAATAAAGTACTTATTACAGCGTATACATACCACTGGATACAAACAAAACGCTGTTTTTGTCATTATCGTCTGCATTCGTCACGGACGCCATGTTGGCAATTTGGCAGCTACCGCAATCAGACCGTGGTAGGCTGTGGTAGCTCTGTGTGCATAAATTACTATAATTAACTCCAACTTATGAATCACGGGTGTGGCGTAAGCGATGACTCATCTGCCTAACCAAAGCGATTAGGCGCATCAAAAACACTGCTCTAGTCTTCCTGTTGCTGTCTATTTTCTTCATAATATGCAAATTTTATGTGCTTAATGTGTCCCCAGTCTGCTGCCATTGGTCTGTATAAAATTTGCTAATAATAGTAACGTGTGATCATAGTATTGTATGAATGTTTTATTGAGCTGTGGCATAAAACGTAGGTTTTGGAGTCATTGATAATAAAACTTTTTTAAGTAGAATGCTATTGGTCATTCTACTAGTCATTTTATTACATGGTGCATTTTATTTCAGTATACTTTTTAAAATTTTGTAATCGTATGTTTTATTCTACTGCGCCACCAGCCTGCAGCCTACTGACAATATGACTACTGGCGCAAATGTATAAATCGGATAAATTGTATTTTCCATTTCCAATATACTACCGGTAGTCACTAGTCACAGTACTGTCCCACAGTACTGTCCTGCGCGGCAGTTGTCTGCTTGTCATACTACTGTACTTGTATATGTCACCTTCGCAGCGGTCTGTCTGCGACTGCAATAAGAGAATATTGTATTGTATCGTACTTGGTTACAAGCTTGTGTTTATCGGAAGGTTTTGATGATAATTTTCTTGAATCGAGCGTCAGTCTCTGTACCGTGATTTAGCCACGCCTTGCATCTGTGTGGCAGGAGCTGAACAACGAAGAGTTGTATCGAGGTGCGACGGCAGACCACAATGCACTGCTGCAGTGGGCCAATGACAAGTGTGTACCGTTAGTGCGCGAACTCACCTTCGAAAATGCCGAGGTAATTGCACAGTGTTCCCTTCAGTGTATTTTTTCCTATCTGTACCATTGACAGTTGCACCATTTTTAGATTCGTAGTTTTTGCCGTCCGTTTTCTGGTATCTAGATAGCATCGATTTTACAGTGTGTGTGTATACGTCGTTGTATTATGGTTATTCAGGCACTTGTCTTCTTAGTTCGTTTTTTGCTCTGTGTTGATTTTCGTTCTCAGTACCAGCATAAGTGATTGCCTGCAAAGTCTCGTCCCCAAAAATCGCTATCTGGAGTGGTTTGGCTGCAGTTTGCAACGCAAAGTTTCCTCCAGTGCTATGGTCATAGAAACATGCAGTTTGTTACTTATTTACTTTACTGATGATGATGATGAACGAATGAACTTTAACGTGGCATAAGTCCTAAGACTGCAAGGACACGTAACACGTAAGAATAGCAGTGAAGTGATACCTGAAGTACGACTATCGACTGATATTGACTGGCCAAAATCGGTTTTCGGTACTAAATTAGCAAATATCTCCAGACTTACTGTACCGAATTAGACGCGGTTTTCGGCGTTAATTAAGGGAAAATTAGTCGCATTTAACGGTAAAGATAACTTAATGCTATGCTGCGATTTTTCATATCAGCGCTGACTACGCGAATCAGTTTGACTTGCGGACCTGCGGACCGGCGTACGTGTAATTTGCGGACTGAAAACTTGCGGACCGCAACTGCGGACCAGTGGGTAAATTGCGAACTGCACTCAATCGAGGTCAGGGTTGGAATCCAGCCGTTGGATAAGTAAATAAAACACTAAATGTAGTAGCACGCATATGGCGACAGGCAGTATATGAGGAGTAGATATCTACTAGTACGGTCGGCTTCCCCTAGCAACAGCTGGGCTCTTGTCTTTAGTTCACGTGTGCTCAGTTTGCCGTTGCTCTGCTTCGGTTGATGCGATTTTTGAAAATTTATATCTCACAAGGTAGTGCAGCGACGCGTTTTGGGTGTGGTGGGTGTCGTTGATAGTTTTATAGCAAAATTTTCAGAGAATCTGCCAGCGAAAGAATTTTGAAAATCCGTTGAGAATTGACAAAGTTATCGATTGAGCTTGGTGTACCACTTTAACTGGGACACAGTGTATGGTGTGTCAAGCTGGTCGCACAACTACTCACTCTGTGTTTGCATTATTGCTCATCCAACCGGCTGACAGGCAGCGAATATTCTCACATTAATGGTTGTAAAAAACCACATTTGCGTTTATTACCGTGGTTACGCTTGCCTGCTTCTGACTGTCTGCTCTGGTGATATAGAAAATGAGAAAATTTAACTGTTAAGCCGACGTCAGACGATCTGTAAAGTTGGCCAACTTTTTGGGAGTGGTTTAGTTTTCAAAGACAATCGGCCGATGAAATTGTTGAACCATGACACACGTCACTTGTCATGTCTCGACAGTGACGACAAAATATGGCAGACGATGAGGACGCCGACGCTTTTATGTTGCTTTATTTTTTTTTACTGTAAAACAACATAAAAAGCGGACCATATTGGTCCGTCGCTGGTTACTCGACAGATAAGTAATTTCCTGGTCATATATCATTGGCCGATTGTCTTTGGAAACTAAACCACGCTCCAAATGTTGGCCAACTATCGATAGTCTGACGTCGGCTTTCGAATAAACAGATCTATTCTGACTGGACTTGGTACATTGCAGGAGTTGACAGAAGAAGGAATTCCATTCCTGGTTTTGTTTCATCACCCTGATGACACGGATACGCCTGAACGATTCCGATCGATCGTTGCTTCCGAGTTAGCTGATCAGAAGAGTAAGTGCTGGATCATTATTATTGAGACTGTGTCGTGCCAACTCATTCTAAGTGACATTTTTTGCCATTTTCACTTTTTCACTGATTATGATACAGAATCCATTTATACACCTCATGTAAAAATTTTCAGCTGCTAATTGTACGTCAAACTGGTGCTTTTGACGTTTTAACATTTTTCTGAAAGGATCTAAGCTGATGAGATTCGTTTGTGTTACTGCGCACATGAACTGCACGGATCCAATATCAGAGGTTTGTCGTGCAAACAGACTCTTGGCCAATCACAGCTTGGCATTCTAGGAAGTTGGGCGATTTTCTCATCGAGAACAGAACGTGTTCTGCTTGGACAATAAAATGGGACGATCTTAGTGGCAGACAAATTCGGCCGATTTTTGCATGACAGGCGACAGATTTTTGTTGGCCGATTTTATTGGCAGACGAAATTGGCCAACTTTATCGTTCGTCTGGCATCTGCTTTATGCTGTGTTCAGATAGTGTCAACTGTCTGGTGGGCAACGGCCTCCAGTTCAGTCACCCGCTCCATCATCTCGGCAAATCCGCCAAAGATCTGCCGGTGCTCGCGATCGACAGTTTCCGGCACATGTACGTGTGGCGACACAATCCGCAGACAGACATCGAGTGAGTCGGCTCTGCTACTGTGCTGTTTGTACTCAACAGTTTTGTGGTTTCTTTTTTTAGCACAGTTAGCCCCTCCCCCGTGTGGGTCCGGTGGTGTAGAATAGGCCCACCCTGTTTCCTCGCCGGATGGTGCAAGAGGTGCCTAAACCAGGTTGTTTTTGTCCCAGGTTTTTTTTGTCTTTTATTGATACAGTTAGATTGTGAGTGTGTGCACCTTTTGTTAGTTAGTATTACGTTTGTGTGCATATGTATGTAGGTAGTGTGTTATTGTATTTTGTTTTTTTTTGTGTTGGTTTGATTGATTTTGCTGTTAATTTTTGTTGTCTGTACTGGTGCAAGTGATTGCCTGGAGGACCATCTCTGAAATGACCTGTAATGTGTCGAGCGGGACGTTAAACCTTACTCACTCACTTTGCACAGTTAGTTCCACATCCGACATGCAGCAGGTTGTCCTTCACAGGAGAAAATATGAAAAAATATGATACATGAAATCATATATGCTTTGCATATTATCCATTTACTGAATTAAATGCTAATGTTAATGAATTAAACTGCTTTTCAGTTGTTGTATTGACTGGTAACACTGGTTTTAAGTGGTGCATGCGTCCAATTTTACACGGTGTGGCATAATTAGCGACATCCCCAGCATCAAATGCTGTTTTTTGGTGTAAAAATTTTCCCAACTAAGCAAGAAATAATGCCGCATGGAGTGCTGCAGAATTTGTCTACCTCAGTGACTGCCTTTGCTGTGTGATTTCTGCGTCGACGTGACGTCATCACATGGTAGGGTGTAATCAATGGAACCATTGGTGTTTATTTCATAGCATTTGAACAAATAGACAAAAATTTTGAAAATTTAGCCGAAACGTCTCGTAGACTCTTGTGTTATAAGCAACGGCAACATTCTAAACTACTGGCTCAGTTTGTGTTCAATATGTCCCCATTTTGCTTAATTTTCAGTAAATGAAGGAGTTTGATGCTGAGTGAAGTAACACTGTCATTGCTGTTGGTGCTGGTGCTGACAGCAAGCCGGGCCTGGTCAAACAGTTCATAGCTGACCTCAACTCTGGCAAGCTGCATCGTGAGTTTCACCATGGACCGGACCTGGAGCCTTCCCCAGCACCGGTGGAGAAGAAAGCCGATGAGCCGGTCGGTTGACGAATCTTTGTCTTTATTCAGGGTTCCTGCAGGTCAGGGAAAACTGGAAAAAGCCAGGGAATTTGAGTGGTCGGGGAAAGGTCCGAGGAAAATATTGTTTGGTAAAAGTCAGGGAAAATGAAAAATTGGTGCTACAGATGTCAGATTTTCAGGCTAAAATGCATCAAATTTGTTTTCCGCTGGAGTTTCACGCTAGACCCCACTGGGGGAGCTTACAGTGCTCCCCAGACTCCCTAGCTGCACTTAAATGCTCATAAATGACATGTTTCATAGTTATTATAAACCTTGGGATATAGTGTACCATTTCTAACATTTGTGTGATAGGGTTATTGTTTTGATAAGGTCAGGGACATTGTCATTCCACGACTTGAAAAGTCAGGGAATTTGACAATAGAAGACCTGTAGGAACCCTGTTTATTGGTTGGCTATGACATGGCCATAGACTTGAGTAAGTTTCCTGAAATTGTTCTGAAATTTGAAATTGTCCTGAAATCTCAGTCATTTAGTACAAATGTCCTGATATTGACCATTGTTGTCTGTGCCCAGTGACAGTTTGATGTTTTACTTGCAGCATTGCTTATCTGTTTACTTCATATGTGGATCCAGTTTTATGTTTTGTTTCTCTTTGAGACTGTGACAATCATGGATTCTTGTGTAACATTGTCTTGGTAATTGTAATGGTTCCTTTTGCATATTTATGACTGATTTGTGGTACATAAAACGTGATGATTTTCTACGTTTTGAGACCTTAAAATGCCTTGAAATTTGCTAAAAACTTTGTCCTGAAATTTCACTACTTTCTGCTATGACCACTGGTAATATATATTTATTATCGGAAATCGTACAGTAAGTACAGTAAAAAAATACAAAAGAAACAGAAACTTAACTAGTACACATACATAGTAAATTATCTGATAAAAACCTCGTAAAATCCCGATAAAAACTTAGCTAGTGCAAATGCATTCAATAAACTGTCTGATAAAAACGTCAAATATACCGTGCAAACCAGCAGTTTGTCAGTATGGCTGGTTTGACGCATGAGCAGGTGGCAGAGGCAGCGCAGCCAGCCAGTGATACAGATGGGGTTCCGGTCGGTCACATACCCAAAGAGCCGGAACCGGAGGCCGAGACGAAGCAAACTGCCACCGAAGCTGCCAGAACGTCACCGCCAGAGTCACTGTTTCGGAAGCTGGCGCCATCCAGGACTCGCTACACTATACTGCGAGACGAACTCTAGGCAATTCCTGAAACCGGGGCCTAATTTACAAAACTGCTTGCAAATTTTTCGTAAAATCTTCGTATCTTCGTCTGAAGTAAACAAGTTACGATTTTTTAAGTTTTTCGTACCGGTTTTTTATGTTAATTTTCAAAGCCTCACTCAGGAATTCCTAACTCTCAACCAAACGCGACGCGTTGTCACTGGGCCTGGTGGCGCACACCGCTGCACGCCAATCGTCTGCTTCCGTCGTTGTCAATGGTTACCAACGTAAACAACGGTGAATTAACTGATTTTGCTGCCTAAAATTGCCATCAACGCAATTTGTACTTATTACGGCACTATATGGAAGTTATATACAAATGAAAAATTTGAAATAATTACTGCATGCATGTTTGATGTTTTCTTAACTCAACTAATAACCTATTGTACGGTTTTTTTTTCGTAACATTTTCGTAGGTTCAGCTTACGGAAGTTTTGTAAATTAGGCCTCTGTCTGCCGCGCGAAGATCTGCCCGATGCGTACTGCCGAAGTCGTTGGTTGTGAATTGTATACTGCTGTTAGGCGGTCGGTATACGAATGTTAAGCCGACGTCAGACGATCGATAAAGTTGGCCAACTTTTTGGGCGTGGTTTAGTTTCCAAAGACAATCGGCCGATGAAATGTACGACCAGCAAATTACTTACCTGTCGAGTAACCAACGACGGACCAATATGGTCCGCTTTTTATGTTGTTTCGCAGTCAAAAAATAAAGCAACATAAAAGCGTCGGCGTTGGTTGTGAATTGTATACAGCTGTTACGCGGTCGGAATACGAATGTTACGTTTCACGTAGCTTGGTTGACCATCCGCTGGTGTGTGCTGCCGCCTTTCAGTGGCAGTTTGAACTGAGATGATTACTGAAGCGAGAGACCGGTTATGTCTTGTACAGCGTGACAACACGTTTGCTCATATTTCCTATGATTGTTTTCATTGTACATTTCCGATTTGTAACTTACACTCTGTTGTATATTTGCAGTTTAATTATCTAGTTGGTGGCATATGTCCGTAAAACAAGAATAACCGTGTTGCTGTCTTACCAAATAGAGCACTTAATTTAACGGCGGTTAATATTGTTCATTATATCGACTATTGTATAATTATATTTAAGACCTATGCAGGTCTATTTAAAAGGTATATTTGCAGGTATATTTAAAAGTTATATGTTCTGCAAATTTTATGACTTGGCCTATCCCAGCGATTTTACGTAGGCCTAGTTATTTTATTGTATTGCATTTTATTGTTCGACTGGTCAGCTCTGCTGTAAGTCGTCCCTGTCTCACATTATTATTATTATTATTATCATCATATCTGTATTCAGCTGTGGAATTTTTCACTTCTCTGTGACAGTGTCATGTGATGATTTGCAAATAATGGTACTGAAGTGTTTTAAATCTATTAAGTAGCAGTAATGGAAGTGGGACATTGCCAGTGTGTTGATTAGTACTGCGCTGCATTGGACCCCGGCCCGGCCGGCCGGCGTCGGCGGCTTGAAGCGCTTACGACTGACGCCGAAATTATTCGACCGACTCGTCAACACGTTACGTTGTTTCCAATGGCAGCGGCACAGCATTTTTTTGACGGCGATTGCGACGCGT
>Ga0209052_1000355_pt1 | contig 13967 bp, 11 predicted proteins | sample WorMetHEROISLAND_2_FD_187409 | JGI IMG/M metagenome (GOLD analysis project Ga0209052, IMG submission 187409) | Marine gutless worms symbiont microbial communities from Max Planck institute for Marine Microbiology, Germany - Olavius sp. 4 HERON... | ecosystem: Host-associated > Annelida >...
GTATTACAGAGAGTTATGAATTGTGAGTTATGACTGGTGGAGAAAATAATACACCGATAGACTGTGTTCTATGAACAGATGACGTCACAATAATGACGTCAGCATCAAAAATTTTTTTGTGTATGTTCAAAATGAAATTCCCTACAAAACGCATATTTCGAATTTTTCATATTTTAAGAATTAATGGAATGGCACCGTTTTGTAACTTATTTATGGAACGACCCTCGTATAATAATGGGTACCGGTATGAAATCAATGATTGATTCCATTTTAACAGAGAGTACACCTGATTAATATTAATAATCCCAGCAGACGGTGATGTAGCAGGACTCTCATGGGCCCTAGTTCAGTATAAAGTTAGGGGCACTCAATTCGAGCCCTGATGGGCCGAAGCTCAAAGTCAAAGCCGGGGATGGTCTGTAAGCGCCCCCAGTTGGGTTTGTTGCGAAGCCCCAGTCGCCAAGAGTTTTCGTGTTTTTTCTGAGTGTACAGCGAGTGTCAATAATCACAACGTTTACGCACTTTGATCATTGTTAGTTTTTTTTTGCAAAGTAGGACCTCTTTTTGCAGTTGCCTTATTTTTGTGTCGCCCGCTCGTTGCCCTTAGGAGCTTGGGGGCTCAGGTTCACAGCCGCTTTTAACTCTTGCTTTCTACGCCATTGCCAGCAAAATGACAACGATATATATATATGGCTTCAAGGAACATTGTCGAGTTCTAGACTGCTAACGTTAGTTAGTGTTAGCGAAACGTATCAGCTGGACATATTTGCCAAAGACACGCACAGGGGAAATTCGTTTCCCGCAACCGCCAGCGTCGCTGCGTATACTACAGAAGGGCGAGGTGAGAGTCCTCGGGGAGTCTGCAACAGACAGGCAACAGCGCGATGTTGACAGCCGGCTCATCTCGCGAGTGCCAGTAGCATCGTTCACACTCGCAGCCGTCGTCAGTCGGTCGTACTCGTATAGCACTCACCGTCTTCTGTTTGTTGACTTCTACTCGTTTAAAAGGCGCTCACACGTAGCCTACAACGTTCTGCGTATTTATACTACAACTTCTTTGAAATGTAAATACGCAGTAATACACGCAGTGGTATTCTACTTGTTGTAGTTCGACTCAAGCGTCCGACGTTCATTAATGTTTGCTTTGCATCTCGAAATTTTATTGCATTTTTTTGTCCGAGACTTGTCTGCGATATGATACTTGGTGGAGACCTGCTAAATCTCCGACACATTTTTTTTCGCCGACTGGTCGCAGATCTGCTCAAAACGTGTTCAAAGCCAAGTTTTAAGCAGGTTTTGAGTACGAATTTGGACCTAAACAGGCACGAACGCTGATAAGCCGCGTGTTGCTGTCGTATTTCTTAACTTCAGCAAGGCATTTGACACGGTGCAGCTTTCTACACTGTGCTTGAGAAGCTGAGAGGATGACGAGTTCTACATTTCTAATTATGAGTATGCCTACAACCGGTTGGTGAACTTTTTATGCGGCGGTCCACTCCCAAAAGGCCTCATTACGGGTCTTAGCTATTACCCGTCCGTCTGATTGCCGCCTGCCCGTCTGTCTGTTCCACACGGGATTTCAACTCGACAACAAAAAAGTCTAGCACAACCAAAGTTGGTGTGAATGTTCGCCTGATCACCAGTAACCGGTATGCCAGTTTCAGCCGCAGATAAAAGGTCAGGGTCAGGGTTAAGGTTACGCAATGCAGTGGGTGAGTACGTAGGGGCCTAGAGCTAGGAGGACGGCCGCATATCATGTCGGCACTCGGCCGACATTTTTGCTTGTTCAGCTGGCAGTTGTACTGCACTTTTTAACATCGACAACGAAGAGCGTTTCTGCCAGTTTAATCCAATAATCTCGGGACTGAGGACAGTGCCGCGTGTACCGCGGCACAAGCAGCTTCGACAACCGACTGTCTGTTTGCTGAGGGCTGATTACGTCGCATCACCGTGTACCTGCAGCAATGTTGACACAGCTGTACAGTGGTTGAGAACATTAAGAATGGGCGCGAAAGAACGACGTGTCACTTAGCCGAACCAATACGAAAGTAATCGTTTTCGTCGACATCAGACGGAGACAAAAGACTATACGCCGCCAATGCTACCGCCCGGCATTACTCGTCACATTTTACTGAACGTACATACTCGGTATCACAGCGACCAACGGCCTGTTGACGGTAACTGACCACTGTTGGCGGTCATCATCAGTATATAACGTTGCGCTGCGTATTTTACGGACTAGACGCATGCGTGATGCGGTCACACAGCAGCAGCGTGTCCGTCGGTCCGTCGTCATTGCCGAGCTGCTTGCTGTATTTAATCCTCCCTGTGCATGGAACGGAGCGCGGCTTTATTACGACTAGCGACCCCCAACGACTCACTACGCGAACCGCTGCTGACTCACTGACTCCAGACCTGACGACATTTGAACAGCTACCGGAAGAATCGGATCAATTCAAATTACTGAATTACTGTTCAAAAAACTCGCTGCATCTGCTCTTTAATAATCTTTCGTTTTCCACCGCCTTTAACTGCACTGCAAACTTACGACCGACCTGCGACAACAAGTGCATGAATGTAATAATTGGACTCGTCACAAACTCTGACATCTTCACCAGACGTACACGGATTGACTGCACACTTTCATATCAGTTTACGTTTGTCGATTTTATTTGCAAAATATTTCATAATATGACATAACAGGGAAAAAATGATGAACAATTTTTTTTTACAGATTTCAGTGCTAAATTTGGTTCTTCTCTTGCGTTACCGTATTAAGTATGTCAGTCGGTATATATTATATATTTACGTTGTAGTCCGAAAATCACACTCCGCATAACGTGGTTTGCTTAATTATTCTACCTTGTAAAATTTGATTACTACTTATGCTAATACACTGCAAATTTTAAAGAAATATTTGAACAATATTTACGTTTTTAAGTAAAATTATGCACGTATAAATTTATAGAGCGGCGAGCGCACATTGGCGGCGAGAAGCCCGCCGAGTCTGAGGATTGGCGACTGCATCTAGATCTAGGTGTGTTATGTATCCAACTAACCATGCAATGACCACCCACGTCGATTCATCATTCATCTTTCCGTGGGACGGTAAAATGAATATCAGCTGTCAGCTGTGTAGTAATAAATGGTGATGGTGGACGTAATGTAGACACTATAGTTGCTCAAACCGACTCACTTGGAATGCGAACATAATTACTGTCCGCGCTGTAGCGACGGAGCGTATTGTTTTCATCCGAGTTTTTTTTCTCTGTTAGCACGATAACTCATGAACCGCTGCACGCAGCGTGATAAAATTTTGCAGGAACATGGAACATTTTGACGTCATTTGTGGTATGTTTTGTTACTTTCTTATCTTCGTGTGGCTCGGTGGTCCAGTGGTTAGCGCACTTGGAATGAGAACCCGGCGACCGCGGTTCGAATCTCGGGTCGCGCCACTATTCCACTGGGTAGCAACCTTGGGCAAGTTGTTTACACACATTGCCTCCACAGTTTCTCAGCTCCACGAAACTGGGGTACAAAGGGAGTTTTCGGCGCCTAAGTGGTTATGGTGATTAAGTGCGCTAGATTAAGCTAAGATCTAAGCTAAGCTTTAGAGCGCACTATAATATAACCTAACTTTACTTTTTTACTTTTTTTCGTTGCTACCACATCGAGTACCGACCTGCGTGGCTGGGGTTAAGGCGGGGCGCGCTTACCTGTGTCGTCACTGTCGTGTGGCAGGTAACACTGTGTGATCCCATATGGCAGGTGACGCTCCGTAGCTGTGAGATTCCACGAAGAGCTATTCACGTCTTTTTTAACATCGGCGAATTTAGATAAGAAAACGAACAGTAACATATTACGATTCTAGTTGCTGAGAGAGCGTCGAAATGCCGTAGAGTATGTAAAACGCTGGCGAAGAGACTTGTGCCGTGGGGCGTTCCCATTTGCAAACTGAGTAGGCATAAAGTGTAAACGAAGACTCCGTCGAGAACGCGGATAATGAAGTGGTGACGACACATGGGGTAGTTTACGACACACAGTGCACATAAGTCGATTAACTGAACGAGTAAGACAACCTGTTGAGCAGACCATTTGTGATGCATGAAGTGTGCTGGGGGTTGTGTTCGACTTTTAACAAAAATACAGCTTCTTTCTATGATCTTAAAAACAATAGGCCTACTTTGTCAATATATGCACAATGCACAAAAACCAAATTAACTTATACACGGATAAACTGCGGAAAAGGCATACAAGCTCATTAGTTACATAACAAAGCAGTTATGAGAATTGTGAATTTAACATATGCGTCATATTTTCTTTAACTCTAAAGTTTAAGTCGAATAATCAAATTTGTCAACGTAGTATACATCAACAGTTTTGACTGTTGAGTTGATATACTAGTATCGCAGAAGATGCTCCACGCGCAGACAGCCGGCCAGTCGCGTGGAAACTAATCTCCATAAGGTGCTTAAATCTGAAGAGGATTGAACCCAATTAATCTACCATGCAATTCACGTATGATAAAGATCAGCCTATGTAATAAAGCTGGTGATGAGAATGCAGCAGTGAAAAGTGAGTTTCTAAACGTGTTGTGTGTTGTGTGGCTGGATGAAGAGGAAGATGCTACTGTTTCTCGGTGATCTGCCGCTGAATCTGAGCGGCTACGCGGCAGCGACCGGCATTAGCGTTTACCATTACGCTCTGTTCGTCCGTTCAGTTTACGACTACTACGTCCCGCTATTGATCGCTGTCGGTCTCGTCTGCAACATCGTCAGCGTCGTCGTCTTCGCTAATCATAACGAAGGTGGCGGCGACGGCGACTCGGCCGAAGATCGCATGACTTCATCATCCTCGTTGTGTGCTGTAAACGTATCGACAATAATCTAACAAATGTACATCATCATCATCATGTTCGTTTAAGAGAACGCAAGAACGTGTACAATAACGTGAATGGAAGTTGTTTAGACAGCATCGCATCGTCGTTGTGTGCTGATGATTCGTATGACACCTACCTGTCATCGCGCGCTGTCGCCGACTCCGTCTTCCTGTTGTGTTTGTTCCTCGTCTGGCTCGACACCGTCGATATACCTGTCTACACGACGTCAGGGTGGTGCCAGGTGCGTCGCTGCTGCGTGTTCACAAAGCTTCAATCAACTACGCGATCAGTCATAGGTGCTCGGAATTCAATAGCAACGCTTGTTTTAAGAACGATCATTCACAGTGATTACAACAGAACTTGAGTATCGTATCGTCACGTCATGTTGTAAAACTTCTCAAGGGCCCCTCGTCCGCATCACAAAAGCGCCATAATATATTCATTCAACGTATGACATATGAGGGGGAAAAGAAACCAACGAATTAAACAAACTGCTTAAAGTACACCGCAAAAGAGCAATTATATCACGAAATTTGATAACAGATGTTCTCGTAAAATCGATACTTAGCATTAGCAATTTTAAATTTAATTGACGGTATGTCATAATACCGATCTAACACGATGTGTCACTGGACCCCGCAAATGGCATGCGAATCCGTCGAACGGTTTAAGCATGGTGCACGAGTGTGACAGACGACAGACAGACAGACAGACCACGCTACGGAGAAATGTGTAGCTGTAAAAACTGAAATAAAGAGAATCGTCAAACTAAGAGAGCAGTGTGCTATTGTATGAGGCGGTGACGTACGTGAGCCTGGTGGCGTCATTCCTGTCGGTGTGGCTGACGGTCTGCGCTGCGGTGGACCGTGTCGCTGTCTTGTACCGTGGCGGTCGGACATCCTTCAGCAGTTGTACTCGCGCTCGCTTCGTCACCGTCGCCCTGCTCTGGTTCGCTCTGCCCGTCTATCTCAACATCAGCATCCTCATTGATGTCGCCCAGACATACGTCGGACCGCTGTGCACCGTACTGCACGACTACTACGACATGATGCAGGTTAACAACGCACTGAGTACTGACGCCGTTGTATGTACGTTAATCTCTCTCCGTCTTTATTCGCAGAAGTGCAGAAGGATCACACAAGCAAACAATGCTAAGCTTACATTGCAAGAAAACAGACAGACACCGACAGACAAAGATATGCAATACAATTAGTAACAAACAGTCATTGAACGTCTAACGAATTATCAAAGTACAGAAATACAGCAGTTTTCTATCTACAAACTCGAAACTTCGTGAGCTGAAAAACAATTGCTAAGCGCCAACCATATATGCACTACCAAAAAATAATTTTTCAGGGGCTACATACCTATCGCATAAAGAAATATCTAGTTGTTTCCTACATTAGTCCGCTTAGCCATTTCTGCCACAGAGAATCCCGAATAGCATGAACAACATCGCGAATGTCTCGCTTCTTTTTATAATAAATGTACAAAACAGCAGTATATACACTTGTTAACGGCAACATTCAAGGACTAACACATCGAAAACAGCAAAAGTCATAAAAGGTGATATTGCCCGCATCATATTGACTGTGTGTCATCTGTGTCAAGGTGCTGCTGAATAATATCACATTTTTATGATTTTTTGCTGTTTTCGATGTTATAGTACTTGAATGTTGCCGTTAACACGTGTATAGAATGCTGTTTTGTACATTTTATATTTGCTGTTTTATAATAATGTTTTATCAGTAAATTTTGTTGCTGTTTACCAATTAAACACAGTTCATTCACCACCACAAGTTGCAACATTTCCCATAGCCGGTCAATTATAACCATACGTCTATCTGTCCGGGGGAAATTTAGTCCAGGGGGGATTTTGTCCAGGTGGCATTTTGTCCTGTTCACTACGCAAGCCCCTCGTCACGTGACCTGTAGGCAGGGGGTCAGAAATGACCGCATATTTGGAATTTCTGTGGCCATATTGCCTATTTACTATACAACTTTTATGGGGCTACGATAACGATGTGAGCAAAAATCAAAATGAAGCATGGAATACTGATTCAGGCCAGCCACGTCCCAAGCGACACGTCGATCAGTACTTCAATGCACGCGTATGGAACTACATGGATACTTGACATATCAATTGAGAGCACATTAACTCTTCGAATGCGGCGTTCCCAAAATGTATTGGCATAATATGTCATGCTGTAGATCAGAACTTTTTAGGCCGCCCGGAACGGTAGTTCCCGGAGGTCTTATGTTTTACTGCGGTTTTTTTCTCCCACTTTGCGGAGCTATATCTCCGAGCTGCCTAGGCCGATCGCCGTGAAACCTTCACACATGATTGGAAGTGTGGCCACTTCGACAAAGTAGGTAACGAAGTTAAGGGCCTCCCCCAAAACAAATTTTGGGGTAATTGGTTTAGGGGTGAAATCCCCGAGCACCCTCGGCCGATTGTCATGAAACTGCCGAATGACGTGAAATAAGTGGAACTTTATAAGTTACGTCCAAAAATTTGGGTGCCCCCGAAAAAAAATTGGGGGCAGCCAAAATTCGAAAATTGGCGCACAGTTTGAATTTAGCGTGTCGATAAGATGTATCATCGTAACGAGTGAACGGCGAAACATGGGTGGTCATGTTCCACGCCATGCTGTGCTGCTACGAGACATATTAAAAGAAAGAATGATCGGTATGCGATAGAGGAAGAAAACGGTTATAGATGTAATCGACGTGAGTGATGGAACATGTTATGAATTATTGAAAAAAAACAGACAGACGCTCGAGGCTGTTGGAAATTAATGTAGAAGACGGAACAGAATACCAGCAGCGGAATACCCAAAGAAGAATACGATACAGGCTTTTGCCTATTTTTTTCTCGTTAAAACGAAACGTGTACTTTATTTAATGCAACATTTCGATCGAAATATTGCAGATGCATCAGAATCAAAGCAACTACTTTACAGAACTTGTGTAACGAAGTCTCTGCACACTATCTGCATTTCAGTATTGTGGCAGGTACACTTAGTACACGTTAAAAGCTTACGTTGCACCAACCGACTGATATGACTTCGTGGTAACACAACGTGGATGTAAAGCTCGGTCTATGCAGGGCTCTGAGTGTTCGATGACGACGTGCTGCTGTGTGAATGTTTGTGACAGGTAATCAGTCACATCGACACAGTGTTCAACGTCGTCGTTCCAAGCATCCTCATCACGAGTTCCAGTCTCGCGTCGCTCGTCTATCTTCTCTACACGGCGCGTCGCTCGCACCAAGCCGCCACACCGCAGGAAGTCGAGGTTGACTCGGAGAGAAAGTACATCCGGTCGACGGCGACTGCTCAGCTGTGTGCGTCAGCGACGTTCGTGGTACTTGGTCTACCTGCCCACGTCCACCAGCTGTCCGTCCTGCTAGCCGGTGGTCAGTCGAGTCCAGTCGGAGTGGAGACGTACATGACCCAGCGTCTGCTACTCGTCGTCCTGTACAGTCGCTGTTCATCGACGTTCTTCGTCCACGTCGCCGCCAATCCTTACTTCAGACGCCGACTGAGCGCCGTCCTGTGTGACGTCATGTGTGACGTCATGCGACGCGGACTCGGCTGCTGCGCCTGCAGTCGCAGTACCGCCGCCACTACCGTCGACGTCTCCTTATCACCCGCACCGCTGACTTGGTCACGTGACAACGATCGTCCGCCGACTAATGGCGACAGCCGAGACTGTTTCGCAATGGTGGTGACGACCACTGTAAATGAATAATCAGGACTTTGCAATGGGGCGGTTCAAGTTAGAACCGCTAGCCGCCACCGTAAGCCACCATAAGCCGCCGTACAGTTCGTAAGCCGTAAACCGCCCGCCGTAGATTTCGATCGAGCCGCGCCGTGAAAACTGTAAACTGATACTTAGAAATATTGGCATACGTCTTGGTTGTGCTAATGTCGGTGGCAGACTGTAGCAACTTGCAACTTCTTGAAGACACTAATTGTCGAATAAGCACCATATCAATGGTGACGGCTGCACGTGTAGCGTAAGTGTTTACCCAGTATGTGTTAGACCACTGCTGGGGTGGGTAAGTGAGTACGCAGTACCAACTTATCCCATTTTTTGTCGCCATCTCAAAACATTTTTCTACAACCTAGTTTTCAGACCATCTTAGTCCCCACCATACGCCTTGCGCCTCAGATTCAGCCGGGTTTTTTTTCCGTTGACATTGTGCGCAATACAAATTTACTTACTTAGTTACTTATTCCAGACAGTGGTATAGCATACTTGGACTATGCATAGACTACGTGTACAGAGTCGATTGCTTTATCACGCATGACTGCAGCCGATGTTTATGAAAACAGCACAAGTGTGAGCGGAGCGTGATCAGCCGGCCTGCTCAGGCGTGTCTGGCGGCTCCAGCGTCGACTTCAAACTAAGCCTAATCACTGTTATTTCTGGTCTGCTGTCGAAGCCTAAAACCTCGGCTACTGGACGGACGGCCGCATAGATGTCGGCGCTATGCGTCTATACATGTTTGCATAGCCTATGTCTGGTGTTTCGTGAGTCAACGTTGCTACCGTTAGCGGGGACGCTGAGCAGTGGCACGTTGTTGTTGCAAGCAGCGAGTGATTGTGTTTTGAGCAAACGAGCGGAAAATTAGGTTCGTTTACGAAACTGGAAAGAAAGCAAATACAAAGGGGCATAGCAAGAGAAAGACAGAAAGACTAATTTTGCGAGGAACCGGAAGGTAACTAAAACGGCACACCGCACTGCACTGTCAGCTGCCTTAGCATTAATCTTTGACTTAGTCCCGACGTGAACAGTGAACTGTATACATGAACGACGAAGCGTTGGCCTACTTGTGGAAGTATTAGTCGTTGTGCACGATTTTTTAAAATGTATTTTTGGTGAAAACTAATACAAATAAATAAAAGGTGACTTTTCAAAATTAATATAGCAGTATTTTAGAAGGTTAGTCAGTTATGCATCTCATGTGAGGTAAGATAATTAGATAAGTCGTGTTGCAGATTTTCTGTAATAGAATGATTATGTCGTCCAAACTTACAAGAATAATCGGTTGACATATGTCGACTTTATGAGCTAAGTCAGCAAGTCGGCCAGTTTTCACCACAGTAACCTGACAGTAGTTTCAGCCTTAGCCCCTACGGAATTTATTTTGCGTTTCAATAGGCCTATTTCAGTTTGCTTTTAATTTTTCTCGATATAAATGTTGCTGCTCCGCTGACGGCAATAGTGTGTCACACACATGAGCAAGATAAAGTTAGTGACAACATGACGACTGAATACATTTACTGTACTAGCTATACACATTTGCCGTAGATTGTTCATTCGTGAATTATTACGCGAATAAATTATTTAACGAAACTCATGATATGCAGAAACGCATAGACTGCTAGCCTACAATTGAAATTCAGTAAACCAGCACAATATCATTACATAACGACACAATATTACTCATCACACAACACTGACCGATGTTCGAAAGAAACTCTCATTAATGCTGTAATGCGACTTCCGGTAAAAAATACAGTACGTCCTTCTGGGCCAGTCAGTAACACGAGTCAAAATCACACGATGTAGTATATACTATACAAATAATTTACAAAGCAATTCACTAAAATCCCGCTATTTTGGGATTTCAAGGTCGTTTAAGGTCATTGATGTTGGTACCCCCGGAAAGCTCGTCAACATACTGTTAAATATATAAATAAATGCTTATTCTGGACTTATCCGAATAGCTTAAGGCTTCGACATATCAACGAGCACATTTACCTGGCAATATAAGAAATCTGAGCTAATGCTCATGAGACACGCGACAGCAGTAGTAGCAGAAACCGCGCGTTTTGAACGGGTGCCAAATTTGACGCTCCCGTACGGAAAACTCCTTGAACATAGAGGGTCGAATCTTAGACTGTTAACATCTACGTTGTACGGTGGAAATTTCATGTGTAGGTTGCCTTAGTCTATCACCAGTAATTTCAGCGCAATTCACTCTTGAAATATGCGTAGCAGCCTTAAATCACGAAAATTTATTAAAACCCCACCATTTTTGGATTTCAACGTCGTTCAAAGTCATCGATGTTTGTACCGCCGGAAAGCTTGTCAGCGGTGCTTGTTATGATAAGCAACAAGTCTGTGCCTACATCCAACCGTTTTCACGCTAGACCAGTTAATAGCGGTAAAATAACGATTTCTTAGGGGTACCCATCTTTTCCGCCTTCGTTTGAGGGAAATCTCTTCACTCAGCGGCACGAATTTGGTCACAAAACACAGAGACTGCGCTATCATACCCGGAGTCTCTATATCACCTGGACTTGATTCGGTACAGGGACGTGGCTAAGACTAACACTAACAGTAAGGCTAACATTAGACAACTAAACTTTGTTTTAGCGGACTAAAGTTCACCTATTTTTTTCGTCCAGCGTGGAAGGGATCGCAGTTGATCACGTGCTGTTCCGATTACTGATATCTCGATCCTTTCCAGAAATATCCGCGATCAAAGACTAAAGTTGTCCGAAATCGCGCCGAATTTAGCGCGTTTTTGCCCGCCCAAATGTTTGAGGTGCCGCCCTCTAAAAGGAGTACCCAAATTTTCATCCCTGCCTCGCAACACACCATGTGGATAAGTTCAGTGAGATTATTCTCACTGGCCACAAAGTTATTCGCCCTAATACGCTAAATTGTGTGCCATTTTCGAATTGTTGCTTTCTCCTAAATTTTTTTGGCGCACCCCAATTTTGGACAACTTATGAAGTCTTGGCGAATAAACGTCATTATAGTTCCGTCTTTAGCTGGCGACAGACTAATGTTCACGGGAGTTGATATGGCGTCGACACCGGTAAGGAGTTGTATTCGTGAAACGGCGAAGCTGCGAGAAACTACGTCGGCGAAACAAAAACGACAAGGTCACACACAAGAGTATCATAGCGAGTTATTCACGTCGATGCTGTTGTTAATTGTGTAACAGCATCACAGTGTCGGCTCATAATTACATCTATCAACAAAGATCAGTGTGTGCTGTAATGGTGACGGACAATATGATGAATGATGTCTGCAGAATGACACTGCCTCAGTGGCGCACCCAGGGTAAATTTACCGGGCGCGGGACACAGCACAGAGGCTTGAAGGCCGAGTCCTGAACAGCCGAGAGCGGGGATTGTGTATAGTGAAAGTAGTACGCCACAGCCAGCGGCTGAGTGATATTGAATCAATGATTCCATTGCCTATGTTCTACTAATCTTGAAATGCTGAAAGTAAACTATACATGGTTTGTGTCTCTTACCGAATTTCGGTTAAAAAGCTTGCAGGGTCGCGGTGAAGGCAAATATAGTAAGCCCCTGTAAATACTATATTTGGTGAAGGCCCCGACCCTCTGACCCCCTCTGCGGCTGCGCCCCTGGCGGTTGGTATACATGAGACGCTGTCGTGGAGTTAGAGCTGTTGTGAGTTGACTGACGCATGTCACTGGTCGCTGTTTAGACCTTCGTGCTGAACGTGAAGCTGCGACTTGATGCCGAGCGGCAGATCTGTTGACCGACCTCGGCAGCACCGGCACCCGCGGCGACCGTCAGCACATGCACGTTGGTAGGTCCGCCGTAGATGACGCTGTGATCCAGCTGACCGTGACCGCAGCGAAACAAGTTGCGAAAACCTGCAACAACAACGCCGACAGCAACGGTCACTACAGCGGACAAAACTCCACTCACTTCGATTTGTGGCGGATTTGTTGCATAACAAGCAGCAAGTTGCAGAACTTGTGGCACAGCAAATCCACAACAAATCGAGGTGATGGAGATTGGCACATCTTCGCCATTCAAGTTAGACCGAAACTCCACTTGCTTCGAATTGCTGCGGACTTGTTGTACAACACGCTGTACGACAGATCTGCGACAAATCGACAGTCACAGCATCCCAACATATCAAGTTGTTGTACAGTTTGTTGTACGACTTCTTGTCCAACCATACCACAACTAATCGAAGTAGTGGAGTTTAGGCCTTAGACTTCACTTCGTGACGACACAGTTACAATAACGACGGCAGCGACGATAGACGACAGCAAAAGCTCACTCGGGAATACTAATATCGAGTAACAACCGATTTTAAAATAACTAGAAATTTCGGGCAGAGCCCAACGTGAGGCCGCTCGGCGCTGTACGTCCGATTGGCGAGACAATTTAGGGAGTGAAATTCCGCCCTAGCAACGCCACCTGGCGAACGCAATTGTATTAGCCTGCACAGCACGCATGCACAGTGTTCATTTTGGGTGGCGAAACATTAGCCGCGCTAACTTTTTTTGTTAGTGAACCAAAGTTTATCGGTTTTCTTGTCGAACGTGGAAGGGATCGTAGTTGATAGTCGTTTTCCGCTTGTCGATGCCTTGATCCGTTCCGGGGATATTCGCGATCGAAGTGTAGAGTTGTCCGAAATCGCACGCACTGTTGATTTTGGGTGGGTAAACCTTAGCCGCGTAAACTCTGTGGTTAGTGGACCATTGTTCAGCATTTTTTTTCGTCGAACGTAAAAAGAATGGCGGTTAATAACGCCGTTTTCGTTTTCAGTTTGTCGATAGATTTATCCATCCCGGAGATATTCGCGATCAAAATCTGAATTTGTCCGAAATCGCGGCAAATTTTGGACGTGATTGGCCCTCCAAAATTATAGGGGTGCGGGCCCCCAAAAAGTTGTACCCATATTCTCATGCCAGCTTCGCGGCATGCCATGTGAAAATGTTCTGTGAGGTTATTTCCCTTGGTCCCAAAGTTATTACGGCTAATACGCTGATTTTAAGCCAATTTTGAATTTTCGTTGTTAGAAATTGTTGGGGACCCCCGTCCCCGGTGGGGTGTGGGTTAGCAAGCCTTTGCCATTCTCTGGCGCGTGTAAAATTTTGAGCTGGCAGCACCCGCTAGCACCAAAAGTTGATTTGGGCGGGTCCAAACTGGTGAGGTCGCGTGTTTATAGCGCGTTGGTCGTCGGTCACTGCACCGATGTTTGTGGATATTAGGTGCGAGTCGACGCGCGAGTCGTGTGTTTCTGTTGCGTGAGATTGCATTATTGTCACGTATAGCGTATAGGCACGGTTTAATTG
>Ga0209052_1000356_pt1 | contig 13966 bp, 9 predicted proteins | sample WorMetHEROISLAND_2_FD_187409 | JGI IMG/M metagenome (GOLD analysis project Ga0209052, IMG submission 187409) | Marine gutless worms symbiont microbial communities from Max Planck institute for Marine Microbiology, Germany - Olavius sp. 4 HERON... | ecosystem: Host-associated > Annelida >...
TTACACTTCCGGTTCCGAATGGTTGAGCTCTATATGAATAGACAAATTCGCATGATGACCAGAACTTATCTAAATGATTCTTAAATAAATTAATATTATCAGCCATCACCACATCATTTGGTAAGCTGTTCCAAATTGGAACAACCCTATTGGTAAAGTAATGTTTTCTTAAGTCATATTTACAATGCTGAGGTACTAATTTAAATTTATTCCCTCTAGTAATGGAAGCATACACAATATCTGAACGTAGGCATAAAACAAATCCACAGCACCTCAACATGTTGTACAGCTTGTTGTACGACAAGTGCACAACTAATTGAAGGAAGTGGGGTTTGGACCTAATGGACGACCATTAACGAAACAGTCATTCAGTCACTACATCTAGTTACCGAATCTTCATTCTTGCATTATTTTATGTTTTACACGTACCAACGAATTTATGAATTTTCGTTTGTCAGTGAATCAAACAAATAGTATGCACTGTATGCCACAGATGCCAAAGAAGTCATTAAGTTTTCAACTTATATACATAACAGTGACATTTTGTGCTGTATGGTCACGCAGGTAACTTCTTCCCAGAGTTTTGTGGATCTTTGTTGTGATAATTCACTGATTACGTGATGCTTAACAGTTGGACCTTTGTATGAAAGAAACAACTTTTCTACTCGTGGATGTTTAAACCAACTTTAAAGTTAATTTATACATCCGTAGTGTGAATGTTATTCCATGGAAACAAGGGCGTATATCCTCAGCGGTGTAGTTAAACGGTGCTTCTGTCGTGCGATAAAACACAGTAAGCTTAATGCTTTGTTATCTGCTATTACCTGCACGAAAAGCTCATTAAAGTTCACTTGTTGAATTACGCAGCCCAGCCGTACGGATTGTGAGTTACAAAACACGAATATAACACGGTGATTTGTCGGCAGTGAATTAGTAGCTGACTATACCTGTTACTGTGACTGATATTGACAGTGATATTTAGAATAGGATATAAGACCACTGTCAATCATGTGAAGATGACTTTACTTTACTACACGCATGCATGCTCCAGCTCAGCAACAGACCAACAGTATTGACATGCAACACAAGTCACAATATCATACATCGACAGAAAGGGACAAAATTACTTTATAATGTGTACAGTCGCATCAGATCACACACCACATAAAGTTTACAAACTAACGCGAATAACCTCAAGTTCTACAGACAATTAACTGTATACGTGAAAATGACTTGTGATATGTAGGCTATGACATATGTTGGAGCCACAACTACAACGGGCTCAGTGAATCCACGTGACGGTGATACTACGTAGTACGTACTATTTAGAAATCTACATTGTGTCTCAAAAAACCCGGATCTCTGTGCCATTTGAAAGAACTCCGACAAATCTGGCATAATATAAATAACTTTCCGTAGAACAAGTCAACAACATCTAATCTTCACCCTTTCACAACGTCTTACGTCTGAGATTTTTCCACACAACCACAACCAGAACAGAGGCTGGCTCGCCATAATAGTGTAACAAAACACAATGTCAGTCACAAAACTGTTAGTAATTTAGTACTAAAATATAACAGATAATGTGCTACATCAGTCATTACAACAAATCTTCAAACTGGTAGTTGCACACAAAGACATTCAGTTTGGTTATGACAGTTAAAATGTTAGTCCATTTCTGCGTGTTGGTTATGTACCTTGTAGATGACATATATAATTTGCAAAAACTAAACGTCAGAAAAAGTTGAAATGGCCTTGACTCAAGGTCAACATCAGTGCCAGCTGATATACGTAGCATTCCTATTAATGGTCTGTAACAACCAGTTTTCATAGTTAAGTACATTCAAGCTAATATGAGCTATATTTCCAGACTCACAGATAAACAGACATAATCTTGTATCAGCAATCAGCTGCTGCATACACACACAACTGCGAGCTGACAACCAAAACAGTTTAATTGAGGCACTTCACAGACACAACCAGAAGCTCCAGGCAAATACCGGTCGTAGCTATGTTAAAATATTTGTAATCACCGCATTGTGAATCAAACATGTGCGAACGCAAAGAGGAACAAGTAGGCACAAGTATCTACTGTTAGAGGGTCTCTGGACACATTCCTAGTAATGACTACATTGGGCGACTTCACTTTTTGACTTAACTTTCGCTGAGCCAATTCACTGAGCAAAAGTTTGGTAAGTACCTACTAAAGCCAAAAAGTGAAGTGATTTCACTGAGCGAAAGTCTTACGTGCAAAAGTATGGTCTAAGTACATACTTAGACTGAAGTTTAGTTGAACTCTGGTCTAAGTAGGTACTTAGACCGAAGTGAACCGACTTGACTTAAGTCGGCTAGACTTAAGTCAAAAAGTGAAGTGGTCCATTACCTGGCGCAAGCAATTTCACTTAAAGCTACCCATTGTGTTAGATGGGGTTCCCTGACCAGGGGAAGAAGAGATTTGGGAAGTTGAAACCCCCACAGCGTAAACTTGCACTTGCCTACTTATGATTCACCAGGGGGCAGCATCGATCAGCAATTTTGCTCTTACTGAATTACTTCGGCCACTTAATTCAAAATAAGTCACTAAATTCTGATTAGTAATCAACAGATTTCTGCAATAACACAAAGGACTTGATTCACCGAAAACGTTCTGTGGACTAATGGGTAGAATAATATTCTAGGTAACACGCTAACAGCCACATTTGCTGCATGTACAGGCCGCAGAAACATGGAAAATGCTCTGTGCAGCTTAAACAAACATCAAAATGTTCAGCGAAAAATAATTGCACATCGTAAAAATTAAAAGAAAAACATCTCAAAATTTAAAAAAAAATTTGCATTCCACTGTACTTTACTAATTCAAAAAATCTATACAAGTACGTTTCTAAATGTGTCGAGATAAATATGTCAGCTACCCACTGCTTTCCTGCAAGCCTAACAAGAAAATGCCAAAACAATAATTACAATAAAAATATAACATAAAACATCGATTTCGAGCAAGAAAAGAGTGTAAGAAAGTGTGTGTGTTTGCTCACGAACGAAACAATTTACACATGCACACGGTGACTCAAAACATGCAAAAATACTCGATTCCAATCAGAAATTTAAAAAAAATAGCAACAACTTGCAAGCAGCACTTTCACCAAATGCACTGACATCAAAGAAAGGAAAATCAAGTCAAGCGGTCTAAGCAGCACCAAAGGTCTTAGAGATCATGCTCAGCTACACTCTGCTGGAGGTATTCTTGATACAATGTTTGCTGCAATTCACAAACAAAACATCAGATCAACACAAACAAACTGACATATAACCTTCTCGATTATCATAACCAATTCGTAACTTCAGTACAATGTAAAAATATGAAATCGACGACTTTCAGATTTTATTGACACAACTGTGACGTTGTCTGCAAACAGAAGTCGATACATGGACGACGATTATTACAGAATAGCAAAGCAAACTCTGAGTGTGGATCCATGAAATTTTGCAATTTCGTGTAGAAATACATCAGCACAAACCTTTTTCGTCTTGACGAAGTTCCGGACGTATTCACGGTTTTCAGACAATTCTCTCTTCTGCCGTCGAGACAACGTCACTTTCTTCCTGATGATACAGTGCAGCATATGACATACGACACGATACATACGACCAAGCAATTACTCGGCATTCGCTGCAAAATAAACTGTAAAATTTACACGCATCAGCTTTGCAATCTGAACTGCTCTGATGGCAGCAAACGGTAAAACGCCAGCAAACATTCTACGCAGTTGTCAAAAAACTAACACCTGATTCACCTTTCTCTTTATGACAGACTTCAGGACAGGAAAGAGTTAGTTGAATGATACAGCAGTTTATCGACAGAATGAGGTCAATATATTATAAGGCTGGTACTGATTAAAAAAAATTTAATCGATCAATCTCCAAAAATTATCTTTGGTTAATCGATTAATTCTGAACATTTTTGTAGTCAATGAGGAAGACCATGAAAACTGCAGAATTTAACTACTGGTAATTGGGATCTTTCGTAAACTAAAGCAAAATCAGAAAAAGTGATAGAGATGCATTCCATATAATATATGTAGTTACATTAGGAGTCTAGTCACGAGGGCTTACAAAGAGCAAACTGTAAAACTAACATTATAGAAGCATGTACTTTACTTTACACTAGACTGGACACGCACAGATTAGTAACGTTAATGATGTTAAGAAGTCCAAAATTTTCTGCAAATTTTTTCAATCCATGAAAAAATAATGAAACAATTTTATAACGATCGATCAATCAATTAATTAATTGTAAATTTCTGCAGCCCTAGTAATAACTATTACTGCTGTTCTGGAGCTTAATATCACGTAATATCATCATGAATATGACACGACATTAACCTGAACATGACCATTATCATTACATTAATTACGACACCGGAATACTGAAGAGAACGACAAAACAAGTTTGTTTCAAAGCAATTCGTCACATACTTGGACGACTGATGCGCAAGCAAGAAGAGAAATATCGAAACGAGGAGAAACACGCCCCAAGCATAGAGATGATATGGCTTCGGCAGAATTCGCCAGATCATGTGCACTGGAGCCTAAACATACAATCCAATACAAAGTCTTCCATACGTCAAACATATAGTACATTAGATGTCATTCTGTACAAATGCATTTGCCAATTGGCAAATATTTTAGAAAACCGGCAATTCTGCTAGACATTTTTGTACGCCACAGAGCTTTCTTACTGTTATAAAGAATGGCTACCAAAATGGTGTAAATTTAAAAACAAAGTCCACAACCAATGTGCAAACCGCTTAAACCAACAAACTAGTATTACTACTATTGGTTTGTAATTAACCTGCCTAGTTTTTTCCAGGTCAAGTCAGGTCAGGTGCCCAAGGGAAGCCAATGGGACTGCTGCAATATATTCCAATGAAAAAAGCACAGCTGTATAATATCGTACCAGGTACAACAGCAACGTTTCAGTGCCAGAAGAGCCAAGAAATGAGTCGAGAACATCCTTCGACATACTACGAGCAAACAGATTCGTAAACAGTAGCAGTGGAAGCAATGCTCCGAGCAGATAGAATGACAAGCCCTTCATTCCTGCATAGAAGTTGCTTGATCGGGCAGCACTGTACAGACAAACACAAAACCACACACACACACAGATAGAGAGAGACAGACCTAGCAACCTAACAATCACCACCAGTCCAACATCTGTGATATTTAACGACAAATATCAGCAGCGCTGGACTAAGACCAAACCGGGCCTGACGCTGCAAGTTTCACTGCAAGAAGACTTTTATACACTACACGTGTACATGAATATAAACCAGTTAATAAACATTTTCAGTCTTAATACTGACAAACTTTATTAAAGCATTTAGAACAAAAAACACCTAATGGCAAGTTGACGAGTACAACATAATTTCATCCCCATATCGAAAATGGAATATTAGTAACTGAATTTTAAATCAACAAAATCAAATCCATCAACTGCAAAGCGTGACAACAATGTTAGGACATGACTGAGTAAGGAAGTAAACCTGTCGACTGCCAGTTTTTGGTCAATAAGATCAGCAATCTTTTCACAGTCACGCTCCAGTGTGTTGAGCGTGTTCTGCACGGTCAAGTTGATCGTCTTCTCAACGTCCTTACACACGTCGTCAATCTGGTTCATGCACCGACTCGGCTGTCAACAACGAACCATAACTAGTTGAGTACAGTACAGTATCAATCAATCAATCAATCAATCAATCTATCTATCCATAAATTTATAAAGTGCCTCTTACGCAAAGGTCTCAAAGGCGCCTGTTATGAGTGGACGTGATCAAAAAGCAACGTCTTCTTTAGGCGTGATTTAAAACACTGTCTACTGATGTCATTGTCTTTTAGTCATGGTGATGATGAGCAGAAGCTGCGCTGACCAAAACACAAAGTTGAAGTGTTTCAACTTAAGTTTTACCTTTTGTTGGCGCACAACTGGAAGAGCTCTGCTCTGCAGTACAACAGCCTTTCACGGCATACATTTAACTGGACGCTGAAATGCATAATTCTTTTCATATACTGCTGGTGAAGGAATTTACATGATTTGGAGTCATTTGCACATATTTGAACTCAATTACCCACTCGATATAATGGCGAAAATTAAAACAAAAAAAAAACAACGCTGCAAAGGAACAGAACAAGTTCTGCATCCACATGTCAATTACTCATTGTGAGTTTCGATCCCAAAACGCCAGCTGACTAATTAACAGCAACAATACAAACCATTCTATGCAGTTTTAAGCATATCCAGCTATTTACACCACAACAAACTCAGTTCATCATCAGTCAATGAAGTACCTTTCCAGAAGGATTAGGAATGTATATTGTGGGCATTTCAAAGCCTGTTCGATTGAGTCCCGGTCTTTTACACAACTCTTGCACAATCTGCATCATCACCCTCTGAAAACAGTGAAACAGCACAACACTAACAACAACCAACTTGTACATCATAACACGACAGACATAACACACAAAACAGCGATCTGCAGTATTCATTACAAACACAGGCTTGATTCAATGAATTCCCAAATCCCACTAAACAACATCTTTCATCCACTTAGCTTTATAAGCAGTTTCTCATTTGTTTCCTAACAACATACTGCACGGCATCATGGCAGATACTCAACAATCGAGAGGTCTATGCTTGCCTTCACTGTCACACAACATCTCTAGGCATGTTGTTCATACACTGGGACACGGGACTCGGTCACAATCAGTACAGTTTGATACCAGGTAATGCTGCTCTACCAGTGTGGCTTGGTAGTCTAGCGGTAGCGTGTCGGACTAGTGATCGCGAGGTAGCAGGTTTGACTCCCGGCCGTTCCACTGCCAGGTAACAACCCTGGGCATATTAGTGGGCAAGTTGTTCACACATGTGTGCCTCTGTCACCAAGCAGTATAATTTGGTATTGGCCTAACCGCTGGGAAGGTAACGGCAGTATATGGGAGAGGTGCGGCCTGCCGCCCATATAACTGAGCTGTGTTTGCAGCTCATGGCGGCTCAAGGCCAGTTAACGGAGATGAGCACCAAGCCCTAAGGTCACAGAGCTGTGAGAGGGCGCTGTTGACTATGAGCGACTTTACCTTTACCTTAATGCTGCTCTAGCCGACGTCTACCACTGGGTTTGTGACAATGTCACTGTCGTAGCTCACAGCCAACAGACCAGGACTGGCTTCCGCTCCAATGACTGTAGTAAGTATGCAAGTAATTTAACATTCTAGCATGTTACTGTTTTTGGGGGGAGGAGAGTTGGTGTGTCCACTGACTATAAGGTGAATGTTTTCGTTTTAGCAACTTTAGGCCAAATACTTTCCCAGATGCCACTAAGACTATGCTGAATCTCAGTAGGAAGTGAACCTTGGATTATTGGTTCAGAGACTTTATGCTGACGTTACAGCAATAGTTTAAAGGCATGTTCTACTATGCTTCTTCACGAACTGCAATAAATAATAAACAATTAAACCAGTTAGTAAAAAATCAGTGAAATCCCACTGACACAGAGTCACAATCACCTGTCTGTCAGCTTCATGCCCAGCCTCATCAGCTTTGCTCAGGTAGAACCTCATCCGCTCAGCATGCTTCTCATTCAGTTTCTCAACCAATGACAGCGTCCGCTTGCACAGCGCTTGGCCGATCGGGTCGAAGAATACAAATATCAGATCAGCAACATCACCTGCCACATCACATTGCATGTTTTTATCAACTTTATACGCCATTCAGCTAACAGCTGTGATAAATGCGCTGAGATAATGATAGGTCTATATTATCATTAGTATAAGCCTAAGTGTTTGTTTCATCCAATCATGTTTTCCAGAGAAAGTGACTACTGCTTATCAAATGCCTGTCATTGTATGTACTTTATAATGCATTACTAGTCATGTAAATTTAATTGCAAACGTAATCATTAAAATTTTTATTAATCGTTAAACATTTTTAATGATTAATCTTGTAAATAATCGTTAATTTCTGCAGCTCTACATTTTATGTTATTTCAGCGACAGTCTTTCATGTGAATCAATTGGGTATTACTGCTTAGTAACATAAAGGATAAAATTACAGCATTACACAAATGTTTACAAAACTAATGCTTGATTCAGTCTTGATGCAATAACTACCTAGAAATAAACCAGGTCTATCTACGCCAAAGATTCCAAACTGTGGACGATCTGGGATCACCAATAACACTACAATTATTAATTCCCAGCAGGTTGATCTTACCAAGCCACAATATGGCTTTGTTGACATCGAATGGATACTTCATATCACCATCAACTAGACCCGGAGTGTCGACAAATGTAACCAAACTAAACTTCTTCTGCTTTGATGTTGATATCTCTGTACTCAGATAGTCAATAATGCCTGCACACACGGCAAAATTGTTTAATTTTCACTTGCAACTAAATAATTACAAATATATATACTATTACTGCCACAATTTTACTTGCACGTTTTATTTAAAAGGCTACTTTTCTACAAGTACTCCAGATCAAACCAAGTGACAACCATTAGCAACAGTACAGTAAGTTTTCTACATGCATTTGTCCACTTTAATCATCACTACTCAAAATTTTATTATTTACTGAAATTAGAAATTAAAAAAAAATTAATCATAAAGGATAACTTTAACTGTTACAACTTCTAACCATTAATAGTGAAATTAGTCATTACAGTTTGCACATCTAATTTAAAGTACGCTTAAACAACAGACAACTTCTTGAATAAAAGTGCAATATTTATATACACCATGGGCCACGAAAACGTGCAACTTAACTTCTGTGCATATCTTTGGCAATTATTAACCAATTTTCAAAATTCTTTCGCTGACACACTCTGTGGACAATTTGCAATAATGTGATCATTATATATCCCACCATCATAAGTGCATCTTTACAATACTTTTGTGAAATAAATGTAAAAAAAACTAACAATAATAGCAAACGTGCGTTTTGGCAAATGAAAAATACACTTCAGACAAACATCGCAGCGAATTATCCATACGATGCTAGAATATGTTAAACCCGTCTCTCTGAATATCTGGCATGTGTTTGTGTCTGGACTTCCTGGCTTAGTACCACAACAGCAGTCATGTTCACTGCAGTACGCACGTGCTTCAGTCTGCTGCTCTTGTGCCTTCGGTCGGTACTTCATGTTTCCTGAATCTTTTTTCAGTAAGGTGTTCAGTCGTTTGCTTTTCCAGTTTCTCTTCAACAATTCCGTCAGTATCTTCTGTGAACGACGTGAACGTATTTTTGAACTGGTGTAAGTTCTTATCCAATGCCTTGTCTTCGGCATTAAATAGCACATTACACTATCAGTTATTTATCACTAGTATATTAAAATTATTATTTACACAAATATCGTCTGCTTTTTGTTACAGATACTCGAAATGTATCAAAAACTAAACACTGTTTAATTTAAACAAGCAAATTAGTCAAAAATTGCTTCAGAAGATATGTTGTTGCATATGTATCTTACTGATTGTAGTGATTTTCGAAAATTTACATTTCACAAGGTAGTGTAGCGACGCAGTTAAGGTGTGGTGGAGTATTTAACAATCACTTCACTGCAAATTTTTTACACAGTGAGAGAGTTAAAGAATTTTTAAAATTGGTCAACATGATGAAGATATTGACAAAAGTTAGTTGGCACATTTTTATGGCCCACGGTGTATTGTTGAAAGATGGCAACATACATTTATAGATTAATGGCAACCATTTCCTACAGCATAATACTCAGCTTAAAAATAAATTCCATGATTAAGAGAAAAATGACTACCATCAATCTCACGAAGTGGCTCAAAATGAGGATACAATAGTAGTGTCGCAACACCCTGCAAATACGCATATACAAACAATATCATTTAATAGCATATCAAGTTTCTATACTTTACTAAGTGTACATTCAATGTATACAGACAGTTTACAAATTGCATATCCCTTGTTCCAACTACTTCAACACTATTACTCAAACAATACTTGACAATAAACTCAATATCTGACATCAGCTTTGACTATTTGAATCACTGAGACAACTCCTGCAGCAAAGAATGGAAACTTATTCTTGCCATGCTAACCTGTGGGTGGTACAGTGATATACAGTAGGACATCAGAAATGCATTTGCAGAAGTTAAACTCACACCACAAAATCCTGACGTGAGTTTCTCACAGTCTTCATCAACAAGCAGTATAAACAGATACTAGAAAAACCTGAGAAGCAGATGGAAATGTAATGCACTAGCACAAAAGTTAGGGTCCTAGAACTTCAGTTGGTGCTTGACTTAAAGCCTAAACAATCAAAAATATGTAACGGCAGTATGAAGAAAGTTTTGCAAGCTACCGATACCATAATTGCAAGGCTGTCGTGGTTTCTGATAACAAAACAGCAAACTGACGATCTGAGCATTTCGTCTGAAACTTGGGCCAGAACTCATTTTCTGCACTAAGCACTGTAGGAAGAAAGAGAAAATTATGTGCTGTGCCCAAAAAGCAAGTGTTGTGAAAAGACTTTAATGCAAAAACCGACCAATAACTAGTACAATACCATGAGAGAGAAAATTATGTGCTGTGCCCAAAAAGCAAGTGCTGTGAAAAGACTTTGATGAAAAACCGAACAATAACTAGCACAATACCATGAGTGATTCACGTTTTCGGCCACTGGTTACTAACGTGAAGCCCTGAGTCTCTATGGCAACACCAGTACGCTGCACATGTTCCTCAACGTACCTAACAATTCATGCATCGGCCAAACCAACTAATCAAATATTTCTGAGTAAACCAATAAAAATGTTAATCACAGTGAAATTCTTAACCACTATCATTAACAGCCAATGAAGTCATTCATACTACAGACATACAGCTGAGACATACACACATAGACATACACACACGCTGTGCACACAGTATCTAACACAGGCCTCCACTTAGTCCATGTTTCTCAAACATTTTGCAAAACAGTTCCAACTAAAATGTTTGGCTAGCACGAAATTTCTCAAATTTTCCTGAGACAGCCCAATGCACAAGGGGATGCCCTATCCTGAATACTCTGCCTTCACTGTCTTGAAGAAAGTTCTGGACATTGGGACAAAGCCTACAAAAATTGCTACTCATTAGTCAGAGACAAAGAGACAGGACAGGAATGATTTTTGGTGCTTGTCACAGACACTGCTACATCTGGCTCTTTTGTAATCTAAGCAATCAGTGTCGCTCAGTAAAAACCAACCTCTCAAAACACAACTAATTGGAATCAAAAACTGATATCATTTCTATAACAGTAAATCTATCAGTTATGCCATCCATGTGTATTTGAAAATTATGAGTGACTTTGGAGCTAGCAACTAGCTGCAAGAAGAGAAGTTTGCAGACAGCACAGGTTTACTTTTTAATCACTACACCTGAATACTTGAAATGATAAATAAGTTCCTAAAGCAAATAATATGTCAAGCAAGGTTACATATCAACTAAACGTATACCAGTTAATGAAGCTGCTCTTTCCAGCTGAATGATTGCCAATTAACATAACACTTATTTTCTTCCGTGGTGCAAGCAATGATAGTCCAACACTCGCTGCTACATGAATCAATCCTGCACAATTCACAACATCAATTATACACATCATCTGCTCGGTATAATGAGAAGTAGGTGTTTCAATCAGCAAAGAACAAATCCTGAGTCCTGACTCAAACACTGCCACTGATTGCATGACAAAAGCCCTTCCCAGCCACAACGATCTACTTGGTGCAAGTAGGAAATGAATACCCAGTACAGAAAGTTACAATTCCAAATTAAAATGCACACATAATTCAAAGTAACATCCCTAATGTTACTGCATATGACAAATGTAACCTGTGGTGTACAGATTGGCATGTTCTTTTTACAATTCTATATCACGATAAAAACTAATAATTATTTTATACATCAGGAAATTCTCGTTGTAAGAAACTTTGCCACTGTAATCAGAGTCACTGCATGATTTAACTTTAAAAATTTGTATGTTTGCAAAACTGAATTAGGAACTTTCACTCTCAGGAACTTTTGCTCCTGGCAACGACTTGCACTCCTGAGAGCAGAAATGTCATGGTACTTCTGCTCCCTGAAAGTGAAGTGGATCTTTGGCTCCCAAGTGCAAAAATGTTGTGGATCTTTAACTCCAGATTTCCAAAACTTGCAGTTAACAACTGTTCGACCTAACATCCTAAGAATGTGTGTAAAGCAAAAAGCTGTATGCTTCATCTTTTGCTTAGAATCTGAGGCAGACCTGAAAAGGAAATGAGGCACCCAAAGGGCAAGGGGTCAGAGGAGCATCATAAGCTCCCAGGGGAGGTCTGGAGCAGAGCCGAGTAGCCAATGATTTTTTCGGTACGCTCCAAATCTCTCTCTCCTTTCATTGTTTTAAACATTAGATAAAGCAACGTAATGCTTAATTATGTCTACATGCCTCTAATTCATTTAAAAGATATGCATGATTGTGTATATAAACATTTGACTTTCAACCCTTTCTGAGTGTGCTGCCTTATTAGATGTCAAATTTTGAACTAAGTAAATTGTTCTTAGCTAAAGAAGTTTGATGGGGATTAGACGAATTCTGAAGTGAAATTACAAACAATCTAAATCCTCAATAACTACACTCAGGAGCAAAAATTCCATGACGTTTTCACTCCCTGGAGCAAAAGTTACTGACAATGGTGCTAGAGCTGAGCTTAAGTCATGTAAGACTCCCCATATACGACGATGTCTATAAGCGTCATTAAGTATCTGTTAAACTTACTTAGTACGGTACTTGTATGACTATGAACATTACTACAGAGCTTCAGAAGATGACTGATATCTCTGGAATTTATGAGTTTCTTGTTTTATGTTCGTTACAGAATGAGTAGTATTTTCAGCTTGTTTTTTTCAACTAAGAAAGCAGAACATACCGGCTGTAAAACAAGTTACGGGTGTGGGAGGGGTAAATCGTCCAACGGCTAGTATGAACATGGTATGCAGTTGATCAATGATGTAAACAATCAAATGTAAATAAACCGAAGTTCGATTCAGTACACACATGCGAAAAAATAGTTCCACATATTTACAATGCGTGCCGACACACATTTTTACGTAATGATAACACAGTTTGTTTTGTCAATTTATTTCATTTTTAGTTTAGTTCACTCGTATGATATTCAAAATATATTTAGTGTCGTGTTTGACTCAGCCAGTCTGCGTACCGTAATGTTCATGGCTCATAGCTATATGTCATAGGCCAGCAGAAGTACGCGGTACGCGGTGCGCATTAACATACTCACTGAATGACCGTGTTGCATTAATTTATGCAAGCCCTTTTCGCGATGACAATTAGTTCTGAATAGAAATCGGGGGAGGGGTCTGAGGAGGGGGCAGCGCCCCCTCCCCAGTTTAATATTAATGCCTTAAAACCTTTTTTCTCATATAATTATGAAACTTGTTTGAAAATATTTACGTGTAGACGGACTACTTGCGTTGGAACTATTACAGGAGGACAATCTTTCCGCGGCCAGTGACGTCACCCATTAAAATGACTGCGTACCGCGATCTTCATATGTCCCTCGTCCAACATACCAGGGGTGAACAAGAACCATTGACTAAGAGAACTGACTGTTATGTTACGTTCTCACCGTTTTCTGTATCCGTATATAGCGAATGACAATCTTTGAGTATTCTTTCATTTAACGACAAGGTAACGCTTTCCACAACATTTGCAGCAGACTTTTGTCTAGACTTTCCAGCCATTTCTACCTTTTACACGCATACGCTGTCAATCAAATATCAACTCGCAACTTCCGGTCGGGTAAAACGACAAAAATACAAAACCAAAATAGACTCGGAAGTTAGTGAAGCGGGGTTTCCATGATTCCAATCCATCCAACGCAACGCACGCAACGCAATAAACGCAAGCAACGTAAAAACG
>Ga0209052_1000357_pt1 | contig 13965 bp, 7 predicted proteins | sample WorMetHEROISLAND_2_FD_187409 | JGI IMG/M metagenome (GOLD analysis project Ga0209052, IMG submission 187409) | Marine gutless worms symbiont microbial communities from Max Planck institute for Marine Microbiology, Germany - Olavius sp. 4 HERON... | ecosystem: Host-associated > Annelida >...
ATCCTAGCTTGCACCGTTTTTGCCTGATCCACCCGTGTGACGGACAGACGGACGGACGGACAGACGGACGGACAGAATTGCGATGGCTAAGACGCGCTATAGCAGTTCCTGCTGTCGCGCGTAAAAAGTAAAGGCTGTAATTGTTTGTAACTTTGTGTTATGTTCAAGTGTGGCGTAACTTTGTTTAGTTTAGAAGTCGACGACCCGAGTGAAGTGGACTGATATTACGTAGCACCAGTGTACTTAATTACCCTCGCTGCTAGCTGATACATGTACCTGTGTTTTGCAGTCTACTGTCTGTCATTGTAAACGTCGTACAGGTGGATAGGTGCACGCTTGTAACATTAGCAATGTTGTCTCAGTCTGCATGGTCTCTGCTACATCGACAACGCACCTTGTACCGGTAATATGCCGATCAATTTCGTCGCAATACCAATTTTGATACGTTTTCGCACTTGTGCTTACTACGCGTAAAAATGCTTGTGCTTCCTGTTTCCGTCCGTCCCTAAATTAAAATTATTATTGGGCCACCCTCAAAGTATTGCTGCAGTTTTTTGTTTGCTTTCAAAGTTTTGCTGAAACAAAACTGTTTGCGTCTACTCTGTTTTGTTATACCTCATAGTAAAATAGGTGGATGCGATTGGTCCAAATCATGTCACATGGCGTTCACTAAAACGCACTAGTGCCCGGCCGGGCAAACAAAACTCACTAGCGCCCTCATTACTATTCATGATAGCTATGCTATTTCTAAACAACCATTCGACAGGCAAATCTAAATCACAATTGTTCGCGTTTACGTATTGCTGACGAAAGTATAGAATAATTAGTAGATTCCTGGTTTTAGAAATAGTCCTAATCGCACTCCAAAACACTTTCGTCGCCAAATAATATTTAATTAACTCGGATCAGTACGATTAATAGACACAACTTTCATTCCGAAGACGATAAAATTGTTTGTTTACTTAATTTTGAAGCGATCGAAAAATACGAAAAAGTACGTCTGTGCCTTTTCACTATGAGGCATAACAAAACAAACAGCAACTGGCGTCACCGGCCACTAGTCAAAATAATGTTCCCTCAGTTGGGAAACGTTGCCCGAGGCTGAAGACCGAGGGTAACATCTCCAAACTGAGGAAACACAATTTTCACTAATGAGCTCAGCGCCAGTCACTATTTGTATAATGCTGCAGTATCTTTACTTTAGTTCTCATGGGTATTATTCAATGTATCACTTTGTTTTACGAGTTGTTGTGTAATATTACACGGCATATCATGAAATAAAAATTTAAAAAAAAATTCCGCCGTCCGTTTTACTTTTTTTGCCAGACCGCAACCGGAAGCACAGGAATTTTTTGGCCTCATTATGCCTAGGCTTATTCGTGCATTTTAACATAAGGGGAACACCTTTTTATAATATTGTTATGAATTTGTATTTTCACCATACCTCACACTGACGTTGACATGCTGAATGATAGAAATACCGTACTTGTGTAATGTATTGCAGTGTAGGCTGTTATGTGAAACGATCCTTGCTTCACGTAATCACGTTCCTGTGTTCACGAAATGAAATGGCAACGACCTCGCTATATTCGGCATCGTGACAGCCGCCCAGGCTATGTGTAATGTAAGTTGAATTGGTGCATTCAATCGATACTGTCAAGCATTACCGTACATGGCGTGGCTTGATAGTCCAAAGGTTAGCGTGTCGGACCCAACGATAAGATAGACATATCAACGAGGTCACGGGTTCGAGTCCCGGCCGTTCCACTATCAGGTAACAACCTAGGGCAAGTTGTTCGCACACCACCACAGCCCGTTGGGGCGATGTCCCAGTCTGGTGGACCTACCGATCGATCAAGTAGCCAAATCCAAAACATGCGGCAACTCAACAAAAGACACCGCTTGTTCTTCATCGTAAACTCGTGTTTACTACAATCGGAAATGGTGATCTGTAATACTGTCATGCAGCAGCAGGAACTGTTGTATTAATCTAAGTATTTTCTGACTGCAATACTGAGCATTTGGCGTTACACAATCCAACGTTTGAGAATGCTAACATACTTCTTCGCAGTTTTTTTTCATAATTGATGTGGATAATTATAAGCTGCTCCATCAAGCGTGTGTCGAGGAAAGTCATTTAAAAGTTGACAAGATGGTGAAAAATGATACAAAATTTCAATAACTATACGGAGCGCTGTGACTAATGTAAGCATGTTTGTACATTAGCCAAGAACTAACATTTTGAAAATTGATATTTTGCAAGGTAGTGTCGTGAGACTTTTTAGATGTGTCATAATCACTTTACTGCAAATTCTTTGCTGGTTTGGCCACCATGTATTCATTATACTGTCGAGTACTTACTAGCTTTTCTTGTGACAGCCTTGCTTGTTAGCCTGAAAAAGAACTAGAATTTGTCAAAGCCTAAAGTGAAGTACGGTGTAAACAAAAAGCCGAGTGGTTACCGACAACGACGAATTTTTACCCACGCTGCACAGTACACTGCATATCAGAACGGACAGAATATCAATATTACTCTGCGATCAGAGTATATCAACCAAACGGTAGTGTCATGGGATGTGGGTTTCACACCTCCCTGGAGTCTCACGCAACGTGAGTTTCATGCTACTCACATTCCAAGACACTCCACGGACAGGGTGCACACAACAGTGGATTTCCATGTCTTTCCGGGACCTTTTTTGTGTGCGTTCTCCAGGACTTCACACGACCTTTATTTTCTATGACTTTCCAGCACTATTTAATCGTGCGAATATTGAACAAGACAGATTTTCATATGCATTTACTATATCACTAACATTACAGTTTACATAGTTAATCTTGCAGGAGTGTGTCTGGTAAATCACTAAGAACATACTATATAATTATACTAAACAACGGATTGAACCGAGTCAACAGTAGACAATGATCATAATGTATGTAAAGGCCAAAAACACGTAGATGGGTCTAAAATGTGGCAACCATTTCGTTTTATTTTCCATGACCTACGCCTGACTCCATCACTTCCCAGGCTTGGAAAATTTGAATTTTAAGTTCCACGACTTTTCCGGATCTGTGTGCAGCCTGACAGACAAAGGAAACCCACACTACAGGACACAATCATCAGACCGGACTGTCGGCCGCTGATTTACTGAAGACGGTCCTCGCATCGTGAGTGTTGGCGTAGACAAACAGAGCGGCCGACGCCAGACGACACTGCAGCTCCATCTTATCAACATCATGATGCCACTCCACGTTGCCCCACTGACTGATCTGCACCGCACGTCAAACAGTCGCACACACATATATCAGACAATTAACACGACACAACGTGTGGGTACAAAAACTCACTCATCCCTTGCTGTGTAAAGAGTTAACAGTAAGATTTTATCTGATGAACATCGTATTTTATCACGGCTTGAAGTGGGACAAAAACACGTACCAGTATGGGAACTGTTGGAGTGTGGTTGCAGATCTAATACTGTGTGTATTAAATATATTCATTTGTAACAATCTTATGAACGAAGTGCTGCTATGCTTTGGCCAAGGAAGTGACAGCATGCCATACTGGCCACTTCAAGCACTGTCTTCTTGATTCGATAAAGTTGCTAATGATGCATTTTCTTAGGTAATTAGCACCTGGTAATTCTTAATTTTTTTGTAAAGTTAACTACTACAATTTTTTAATAATTACCAGGTATATTAATTACCACAAAAGCTGCTTGGACCAAATACAGCAAAGATCCATTCCAAAGTGCAGAGATTACATTCTCTTAAATTCTCAGTTTATCACATTAACTGCACGTTTTATCCTAACGTAGAAATACGCCTAAAACTGGCCTGAAATTCTTGCTCCAATCTTGCAAGAGCAACAGCTTCTTCAACGGAAATTTCTCGGTTGATAACAGACGTCGCAATGGCAAATGACTTGAGGCAATCCACCGCTTGCAGATAGCCTGGAAACAACATGTAGGCACAAACAGTATTTTCAAGCATTATTTTTTCCACTCTGAGAACAAAACATGCAATTTTGACAGTATCTAACTATATCAAAATGCTACAAAAGTTGTCTTTAAAACGTTTTTAAGTAAAAACCTGTAATACTCACCAACTCACAAACAGTTTTCACGACATTCTGACTAGTCTAAGTTGTGAACCAACGTACACGTAATGCAATAAATGCGTTAAAACATGAGAGTGAGGAGAAACATTAAAATAAAACCAAATACTGGCACAAGCATAACAACGTGAAAATGAATTCCAAGTAACAAGTGTTACACGAAGGTGAAAACCAATGATATAATACAATATTAATAATAATATTCATTTGATAGCACGCTATGTCAGGATGCAAAGCATGACAATGATAAAATGAGATGAAATTACAACTGTCGAATTACTGTGTTAAGTAATTAAATGTGATCAAAGAAATTAACACCGTTAGAAATTTAACTCACAGTCATAAATCGCATGAAGCAGCATACCACAGAAACCGCCCAATATTGAACTGCAGTTATTTGATGAACAATTAATACTACTATACTGCAGGTGCTGCACTAATCCGATCTTACAGCTCAACAATTTAACAACAACAAATGTCTGCTCTTTTTCATCATTTTATGTCAGTTGTCAATCATCATTTGACGGCAAATTCGACTTTTCGACTGTGGTCGCATGTTGTGGATAAGTCATTAACAGTAAGACGTTGAAAACGGCCTTCAGTCGTTCACTGACGCTACGTACAAATTAAACAACATGATCAAAATAATTAAATGCACGATTAACGCGATTAAAAACTTCATCACCCGACAGCCCTGGACAAAATACAACGAAATATAACAAGCCTGGTTTACAAACGAGTGTTAACAGTAGTGTAAACACCTGGTTTGAGTGACTTTCAAGCAAACGTACCAACTAACGCCCAGTCATTGAAAGAATTCAGATGTTGTCGGAATACTTCCCGTGATGTGTCCGGTATGCACAGAACGGCAAAACCACTCGTGACTGGCAACTCTACGTTGTAACTAGCAACCACAAGCGACACCATTATGCATCAGTACACAGTAAAATAAGTGTAATCAGTGATGTTAAGTCCTCGAGGCCAGACTGTCCTCGAGGCCGAAATTTTGTCCTCGGCCTCGACAAGTTGTCCTCGTCCTCGGGCATCTGGCCTCGGCATGTCCTCAGACTTTGTAACTTGGCCTCGAGCATATGTGTATTTCACGACAAAGCCCAAGCCAATGACTTGCATTCGACAATAGGTCCCATGCCATCCCAGTACAAATTTACTATTTACAGCCAACTTACTTATTTTGTTTGGTGTTCGTTTATTGCCAGTGACTGTTACACTGTTTGCAGAGATGATTAGATTATAATTTTTTGCACGTGGCATACATACATGTGATGATTGTCTCGTGTAGTTACTTACTATATGAATATCTTCTCAAACTAAAAAAATTGTCCTCGGCCTTGTCCTCGGCCTCGTGATTTTGTCCTCAGCCTCGGCCTCGTGGTTTTGTCCTCGGCCTCGGCCTCAGGAGTTTGGCCTCGATAAACATCACTGGCACATTACCACGACAATGCATCGTAACACAATATATACACGAGCACCAAGTCACATCAGAAACCTGGAAACATCAACTGTCAACACCATACTGAAAGTACACGGGCCACATTCTCAAAACTTTCCTAAGACATTGTTCTAAGATCTTCCGATTTCAGACAATTTAGGATTTCCTACAAAATTTTCCCATCCGAATTGTCAATGGCTTTCTTTGCGTTTCCTAGGAAGTTCTTCTTTTCTTATCTGTGAAAACTAGGTCAACCAATCAAATGCGTTTATACAGACCACGCGACAAGCAAACTGTTTCAAAACTTCTAAGGATGGAAAACACCTCTTCATCATTTAAGTTGACCAAATGCAAATTTGCTTTACTCACTCATTCCCAATTTAACAGCAATGCCATGTAAATAATATGTTAAATAGGTGTGGCTGTAAATAATAGTAAGACAGTGCAGTGTTCGATATTTCGTTGAAATCCATGAACTACAAACTGATTTATGTGTATCTGAAGTGAGGGTTATCACTAATTTTGGGACACGGTGTAGCAATAGCACATGCATAACTATGTGGACATGGAGTAACATAGAAGTAAACAAGAAGTCCTTCCCGAATCTCGAGCCACAAGATATGGGGCTAGTGCACCGTGCAGTGTGCCTGTTTGCCCCAGGTTTCGTTAGTATTGGTTGGGATGGCCAGGCTAGTGCATCATGCAGTGTGCCTGTTTGCCCCAGGTTTCGTTAGTACTGGTTGGGATGGCCAGGCTGAGTTAGTCATGGTAGCTGCCTATATACCAAGATGGTTTTCCTGTCAGCAGATGTATCACCAACCTAGGTACTAACTGGCACGAAGTAACTTAATGGTACACCACGCAGCCACATACTATAAGTAGCAGGTACTATTGAAAAAGCCAGACTGTTGCAACGCTGCAAGGCATAACACACAGCTGCTATATGCTAACCGTTGCTGCAGTCTGTCAATGAGTGGATCCCATCGTGCATGTTGCAATTCGACGAGTTCCTCCGGTTCTGTCACTCTGTAACTAACATCCGACGGCAGTTATTAAAATACCACAATAACCTCACATGTTTAGCAGCTGTCATCAGTTTCAAGACGAAAACTGAGGAACGTATTTGGCAAAAACCTCAAAGTAAGCTTCACAAGAAAGTAAGAAAGTAAGAGTTTGAAGCATATATCAAATTGACCTTCAAGCTGAAAATTGGCACATCAGTTACACCTGCACTACATTCACATCACTGGTTTTTTATGCCTTTTGGCTTTCAAGTTCGGAGCCCGTATGGGACTAACAGATGAACAGAGAGACAAGACCCATACGGCCAGTGTCGCTGTGACAGGGGTACAGGTGGGGCAATTGCCTCCCCCTAAATTTTAGCTTGTTGAAAAATTTACTTCTTGTTCGAAAATTTTCTTCCAAAAATACAAACTTTGGGGCTAGAAATCCCCAACTCTAGAAAAATTTAGGAGCAAGTCAGTTTTTAAGCACCCATGATCTCATGTGTCCAAAATTTGCAGTTGTATGTCCGAAAATTGCAAATTCCTGCCCGGCCCTACTTTCTTAACTAACCCACGACGCCAATGCATATTGTGCCTACTAGAATGGGCACATGACAATAATAGAACCACGTACACAGACAAGAGACATGCAGAATAAAGACTGCTGATGAATGTAAACAGCTGTTCACTGCTCACCAGATTGTGTCGGTATCCAAGAACTCAATGATACTGTTGACGAGCGTCTGCTTTGTGCGTGACATCGGGTTATCAATGGCCGTGTTGGACAGAGACGTCTGCATGTAAACACACTATATAATATAAAGCTGACAACAATTTAAAAAATTTAATAGCTTTTCACAAATTAACGATTAATAAATTGCTAATGTCGATTAAAAATAACAGTGGTTACCGTGCAAGAAAAATGCATGTTTCTATCAACTTCACAAGTTATCCAGCTATTAGCTGTCACACATGCACTGAGACAACAATGGGTCTATCTTATCATTGGTATTTATCAGTATCTACTATTTATTTATTACACGGTTTATACACACATCATTCACTGTGTTTGTTTTATCCAATCACATTCTCTGCAGAAAGTGATTATCGCTTATCAAATGCTTGTCATTTTATCTACTCTAGTGACATGATGCTGAAAACAATACTGCCATCACTTCTGCAGCCAGTAAATAGTCACAGACTCCAGTCTGTTCATCAGTAACAGCAGCCAGCTGCTCTCAAGCTCTCGCAGCTGCTGCAGGCATGAGACAGTAGAACAACAACAACTGCAATATGGTGTTCGCTACGCACGACACTGTATGATTACAGGCTGTTTGCATTGACGTTGCCGTCTCCGAAATGACCTAAACTGTGTCGAGTGGGACGTTAAACCTTGCTCAACCAACCATTGACATTGCGAGCAAATCGTTTCCATTTAACATTCTATAATGTCATAAATTACAACGATATCACATCCGCAACAAACTAACATGTGTTTGCAGAGAATATACACTTTACTGGTACATAGACTGTGAAATGTTTTTAGTCTAATAACACAATTCTCATTTACTTATTGAACGCTCCTCGTATGCTGCATATTTTAGCACATATTTCGACAAATTCCACATATTTTGCAGCCACACAAAGCACATATTTTAAGAAAAAAGTTGGCCATAGAGTAGACCAACATACCAAGCTAAACCAGGTAAGATCAGATAACTAAGGCACAATTCCTTGGAAAAACCCACTGGGAATGCCGTGCAGATTTCTACAGGACAGACCCCATTCCTGTTGACGAATCGAACAGCATCAAAGCACTGAGAGTTATCAGAAGATAATTCACAAATACGATATCTAGCAGAAGGTAATCCACAGTTCCGCCACAATACACAAATAACTGAGAGCACAGAGACAGCAGCTACTAACCAGGTACATTGTGGGTTTTTTGATAAACTGTTGCTGTGCGTCCCACTCTGTTGCCACGGCGATGGCTAGTGCTTCACTTTGGACATGAAACACTTTCCCCATCGGAGTTTTCAGTTTGTATTTGTCCAACATCACTTCATAACCACCTTAACAGGAAGCAATCGCTACCTTACAGTCGGGTTGCGCAGAGATAATAATGCAGCGATAGTCTGCACCTACACCATGTTCTAATAAACCTCGACAAGTCATTTCATCATATCTTTACTTCAAAAAAGACAAACTGTACAATTATAAAAAATCCACTGACAATAAATGAATTTTCATTGTTAATTTAAATAAATGAGTGTCGTTCATTAACTGCTCATTGCAAACAGCACTACAACATAGAGACTGCAAAATCTCAAGTCAACAGACATACAATAACATTAGGGATTTTTCTAATCTAAACATCATCTTATGTTACAGCAAATATGAACATTCCTAACCAAAAGTAAGTAAGTAAGTAAGTAAGTAAGTAAATGAAATGAATATTTATAGTGTGCAATATCAGCCAGTGGCCGAATCTGAGGCACTTGGGTGAGTCGCTAGGGGGAGCCGAAAGCCTGCTGGAAACAGTGAGTTTTAAGACAGCGACTCTCCAAAGTTGACAGACACAGCCACACAGGTACTCACATGTGACTCTGGTTGACTGCTCTGACGATGCACCAGTTAAAGCAATATTTACATTAAGTGAATGTTGCAATGTTGCAATATGTTATACAGCCAAAACAGCTCAAAATTCACGTTTCACAGAGAAAACACACCAAACAATAAATGCAACCACAACACAATATAAATTTAACTTACCATCAGCCTTTGCTATAGACACATTCTTATAAAAACGCTTGATTTCTACAACAAAAAGTGACATTTTATTGTTAAGTTAGCATTTTACAGAAAACAGCTTTGGGTGGAGATGGACTGTTGTAAGCCAGATTTAAATATGTGTCAGTGTCATGAAATGCTCATAGACCTTGGGGGTCTATATGAACATGAATCCAGTCTAACTGCACCAATTTTTATATGCGAACAGCGAGATCACCGATCTAGCGCTACAATTAACAAACGTAAAATATGCAACAACTCAACGTGATGGCACTATCGCAAAACTTACCCACCCAAATCCTAACGCTAGCCTAACCCAAAGCCGAATTATGGAACTTTCGTTCGTACTTTCGCACCTCGAAGCGAAAGTTCCATAGGTGGAACTTTTACTTCCTGGAACTTTCATTCCCTGGAGCGAAAATGACGTAGGACTTTCGTTCTCTGAAATTTTCGTTCCTTGGAACTTTCGGTCCCATGAGCCAAAGTAACGTGGAACTTCCGCTCCCCAACACAAATTATCATTGCTGGCACACATCACATTCCAGAGCGTGTTGTCGTCCAGATACGTTGTTCTTGCAAGCGACGCACGCTGACATTTTTAAGGATAAAAAACGCGATGCCATAAACTAAGTGCTTCTCTGACGTCTGATTGCATTTCTTCCCCGCTTATAGCCTATATTCTATAGCCGCGACGCAACGGCAATGACCAAACAATAGCCCAGGCCATCAAAACAATGCGCTTAGCACCGCTTACCTTTCCTGCTGATGTAAAAAGCGGTGGACATTATCAACAGGATGCGTGCCAGCGTCCTCTGATTCCACCTGCTTCGATTCCTGCTCAGGATTGCTTCACTATAGGCCTATAAGCAGAGCATGTGTGGCGGCGGCAGCATCAAACATGTAGGCCTACAAGCTTCAACAGACCTGTCGTGTACAGGGAATGACGTCTTGTGATCCCTGATCCCTTGTGATCACCATGTGTGCAGTTAGTGGCAACAACAATTTTTAGACAAGGAGAGCGAAAGTGCCATACCATTTTGCCTTCCGGCAGCAAAAGTTCCACGTCACTTTTGCTCTCAGGAGTGAAAGTTCCAGGGAGCCAAAGGTCCACCTATGGAACGTTTGCTCCCGGGAGCGAAAGTACGTGGGAACGAAAGTTCCAGTTACCCCCCTAGCCGTATCTCTAACCTTAACCCTAACCCTGACCATAAATAACCGTAAACCTCAATCGCTATTTCAAACTTCCTGGTGGGAAAGTTTTGCGATAGTACCCAACGTAACAATGCATCAAGTCAACGTTAAATGCAACAACCTCCAAGCTGTGACTGTTTGGCTGACATTACACTAATATTTATCTACAGCTCTATGTATGGTCTTCTAGTCGGAGACAGATAGAACTATCTGCTTCTGCTGGGTTACACTGCAAAACCAATACTAGTGTTAACGCAGCGGGTAGGTGCACGGCAAACCTATAAGCAGGACTGATCCTCTAACCAGTTTAAGCAAGAAGGCAAGACAAAGATGTTTTCTCCGTTCTTGAAGAGCTGGATGATGAGCATCTGTGTGACACAGCCTGGCGTTCTGGATATGTATCCCTTCCAACTACAAAATACTGCCAGCGTTACATAAAAAAATTATGTCCCATACCCTTTTTGGAATACTGTCGAGCACTAGAAACACAAAAGTGTACATTATTTGTAATACTTAATACACTACGAAAGCCTGTACGCATGGCAGTGACATTCGACATGTCTATTGTTTACAAACAATCTCTGCGCTCGTCTAATTACCGTACAGAAGCGACCGATCGCGTTTCGGTACTAGCAGGACTCGCGTCAAAACTCAAAAAGTTTAAAATATTATGCATGCTAGCCTCTCTGCCAAAAAACTACGGGAAATCGGTTGTTATGTGAAAATGCTATTAGTGAAGACAAAGACTCACACTGAACTTAGTATACAGGGTGGCGCCTAAAAAACGCGGCCACTGTTTTTTACGGTTTGTAACTTTATCACATCACTACCAAATTTGGCACAAATCGACGCTATTTCATTGTTAATTACCTGATAATTTATTTATTTTTTACGTTTTGAAAACAAAGTGGCGCCATTTAGCGAATGACTATAGTCATAATAAAGCTACGAATTTTTTAATGGTTTTGTTACGTATAAAGCTGATGTCAGACGAACGATAAAGTTGGACAATTTCGTCTGCCAATAAAGTCGTAACTATACAGGGTGGCGCTAAAAATGGGGACACTAATTTGTTTTGCGGCTTGTAACTTTAGAAATATTGATCAGATCGGCACCAAATTTGGGTCAAATCAACGTTATTTCGTTTTTAACATTAATTCGTTATTTGAAACAATTTTAGAAAATAAAATAGCTTCATCTATAATAGCGTAATTTCAATAATTTCATGTTTTATGGCGTGTGTCTGCCAAAGCTTGGCAGCGTGCCAGCGGCATACGCCGTTAATTGTCACTAGCGGCTGTGATTGGCCTATCCAACAATGACGTCATTTCGTTACGTTCCTTAAGTTCTTTACGTTGCATGCGTTGCGTTGGCTGGAAACCCCGCGTGAGTGACAAGAGAAATCAGCGACGGTAGAGTAACAAAGACGGATAGTCGAAATTACAGTTATAGATCTTTTACAAATTCCATTACTCGATCCGCAAAGTCCGCATAGCAGATTAGATTTCAACGTTAGGCCGCTGTGCAAGACGGATGGATCAGCGAATAGCAGTAACTGTAGCGTAACCTACTCGTGACCAGAGGTGTGGACGTAGTCCTGAAAAAATTGGGCGACGCATCGAAATCGGTGATATATTATATAGGGCCTAAGGCAAAATTTTTCTAGAATTTTCGCATGTTAATTTAGGCGCTTTGGTCTAAAACTGTAATGTGCAGGCTACAAAGAAAAAAAACAACAAAATTATTACAATACAATAGGCCTACATGGAAACTTTTTTGTAAATGTGTAATTTTTGCAGCTACAAAAATTGTCGGAGAATAATTTTGAAATTACAGACAGAGAGACAGAGAACAGACTTATAGGTAGGCTATAGCTTAGACTGAAGTGTTTTAACACAATCATATACCATCATACAGCTGGTAGATGAAACGTTACGAGAGCACTGTTATTGTACGATTGCATTTTAGTAAAAAAAGGGCGGACGCGTCCCCTCTCAGCAAAAAGGGGGGGGGCGTCCTCTCCCTGTAAAAAGTGGGAGCGGCGCCCCTCCTCCCCCCATTACACCACTGCTCGTAACAGCGGCTCGGGAGTCCTGTGGTCGTAGGCTAATCTGTTGTCAGCTGATCTCTTGACTCCTGACTCTGATAAAGTTTTCATAGCAGTAATTGACGGTGACAGCGAGTGCCCGTCGCCACGGCCGGGACTGCCTGCCATGCGGTTTTATGAGCTAAACATTTAGACGTCATGAACTGCCGTTCGACATCATTAGGCAAATCTAAATTGAAGTCCGATACAATTGCTATACAAACTCATCACCAGAAGCGCTTTAGAATCTCGGAAGTAGCAGCTGATTGTCATGAGCTAACAATACCGCGCCGCAATATGCGGCCATCCATTGCCCGCGTGAGCGAACAATTGGATCCGCGGAGCATCCAGCAGACATACCACCGCCCCGATCAGCCACACTAGGCCTTTACCCCGTAGCCCGTAAGCTACTGCTTTTCCATTCCGCTAGGAGGTAGGAGGCTGAGTTGACCTGAGCACAGCACACAGTAGACTGCAGCATGCAACCCGCTCGTTACTAAACCCTTTATCTCTTCCGAATATACGTTATGTTTTTAGATCGCGGTTTGTCTGTTTGTCAGTTGGGATTACTCGGAAAATAACTAACGGAATATGGCAAAATTTTGAACAGCAGTTATAAGCACGGCCCAAGAAGAAACTGGTTAAATTTTGGTGGCGAGTGCCATACGGACTCTTTTGTATAGATTATAGAGCACAATCCAGGATTCCTTACCATTAGGAGATAGTAATGTAGGCTCTCTCAGTACGTTATGAACGGATTTTGGTGGAATTCTATAGATGGGTAAAGAATACCCAAGGACCAACCACGACGACTTTGGTGGCATTATGATTAAGGATCCGGATCCAGGAATTTCTGACGAAGTTCTGGATAAAATTTGTCTTCGGTGAGCGAAGCCCAGCATGCAGCATGACAATCCTAGGCGACGGTATGCGCTCTACCGGGTGCTGTTGCAATATGTGACACGGTGTGCAGGAAGTGTGTGATCTTCTCGGTGAATAGCACTTTATTTGGCTACATAGCTGTATACATTAAGTCCACGGATGTACGGTTGCCCTACGTCTTGAGTGAGTCACGATGATCGCAGCAACAGTCGACGACTGATTATTGTTGATACGAAAGTCAGCTAATGCCTATAGTCAGAACGCAGGCAACGCACGCAGCTGACACAACGGCCTATGTTATATACAACCGATAATGTAATAATTACCGATAAGGTAATAACAACCGATAATGTAATCACGGTATCACCGATAGTGTAATAACTGACAGATAATGTAATACCGTAATCACCGATAATGTAATAAAAGTTCAACCGATAATGTAATAACG
>Ga0209052_1000358_pt1 | contig 13930 bp, 9 predicted proteins | sample WorMetHEROISLAND_2_FD_187409 | JGI IMG/M metagenome (GOLD analysis project Ga0209052, IMG submission 187409) | Marine gutless worms symbiont microbial communities from Max Planck institute for Marine Microbiology, Germany - Olavius sp. 4 HERON... | ecosystem: Host-associated > Annelida >...
ATTACATTCTAATTAATTAGCTCAACTGCTTTTGCTAATTCTAATTAATTAGACAATTCAGTCAGCTAATTCTAATTCTAATTAATTAGCAAAAATTGGCAGCTAATTCTAATTTCAATTAATTAGCAATTATGCTAATTAAGTACAACACTGGTGGTAGTAGTAATCGTAGTTGTACCTCAGCAGTAAGCTTGAAAATCACCGGAAAACAGACGACGAAATGCTGCGTAGCATGTGTAATATTTGTACAGCACAAATTAACAACGCAGCAGCTGTGCTACAAAATCGACATATGCCTACTCTCTTACTTACTTTATCATCCTGATGCAAACCTCTTGCAATTCTACGCTTACGTCACTGCTTTGCTTTCTTCCTGTATAACAGAAGTAATTACAGTGTGGCTAGAATGCTGCAATAAGCAGTGGAAAGCCAAAAAAATCCGATTTTACCTTGGTAGCATTAGCGCCTGTACAGCGACGGCCATAGCCAGCAATATGAGACAACAGAGCATGCTTGCAGGAAATGATGAGTCTTCAACCGTCTTGTACTTTGAAACAAAAACATCACAGAGAAAAAATACAAACAGCACATCACTACCGATGATGCACACTTTCCTATAATCAGAAGTAAAGAGAACAAAATGTCCTTTGGCTTTGTCTATACAGGTGAAGATCCTACTTTGATCTTTCTGTCAATATGGACTATTTGCCCATTAAGCCGGTATACACGACAGTGACAATCTGGTGGAATTCCTCATCTCTTCGGAGCATCTGCCCCCCCCAAATAGGCACCGCCGACGGGCTTGTCATGACAACAACAACAACAACATGACTCTGGGGGACAGTATACTAGCAGTTCTGGAAACATAGCCTATTGTAATGAAAAAATTCTCTAATTCACAAATTATACGGAACGAGTTGCAATAATATAAAAGTAAAACTGATCAATCAACCGACTATTTGTCGGAATAAAATTCTCAGTTTTTAACAGAATGATGCAGAACGAATACACATGTATCAATTCAGACGAGCAGATGCTAAATTCACGTCTACTGACAGCTAGTTGGTTGGCTGTGGATCGTAAGCAATCACCTGGCATTCAGTGATGCGTGTCTTGAAGCAAAGCGTGAACCGACTGATCCTGTTGATCTTTAACTTGTCCGAGCCTGCAGCACCCGTAACTGCCGCTGCCAGGTATTTGTCCAGACGACTGCTCGCATTCGCGACGCCAAAGTCGCTACAAACACGACGACGACACTGCTTTTTACGCGCCACAGCAGTACCGGCAGGTACTGCTGAGAGCGCGTATTAGGTATGGGAATTCTTTCTGTCCGTCTGTCTGTCACGACCCGGTACGGATTCAAGGCCAGGTGAGATAGAGACTCCGGGTCTTCACCATGTGATAGCCTAGAGTCTCTAGTTTCTTATGAGGTAATTTGGTGTCACTGGGTGAAGAGATCCCCCTCGAACGAGGGCATCAAATAGGGGTACCCCCGTTAGAAATCGTTATTTTACCACTATTGGCTCATCTAGCGTGAAAACGGTTGCAGATAGACACATAAGCTTACTTGCTGCTTATCATAACAAGATTTCTTTTACTTCCTCGCATTACAGCCGCGCAGATGAACATCAGTCACAGGAACATGAGAGACAGAACAGAAAGTCATTACACTGTAGTCGATCTGATAAACAAAAGAGAATGAAACTGTTCAGACTCTACATATCTGTGGGACGAAGGACTATCGACTAGTGAAGACTGTGATGTATGGCAGACGGCAACAGACCTCCACGACCATGGACGTCTACACCGTATAAACATTGCAGCAAACGCTCCTTCACATAGTAAGGGGAAGTTTTCAGCACTTCGAGGGCATAGTTGGCGTCCTAAACTACACGTAAACGAAGTTTCGCTCTACAATGCTTCAGCATGCGTTTTTTTCAGGTCCGGAATGTTCCCAAAACGACGGCGGCTGGGCTTAGACCCCTCTGGTGGAGCTTACAGTGCTCCCAGACGCCTAGATAGATTAAGGGAAAAGCCATAAAATGGGAAAGAAGGAAATAAGGAAAAGGGGAAGAGAAAGGGAGGAGGGAAACAGGAAACACGGGAGAGGAGGAAGGAGAGGAAAAAACTTGCTTCAAGGGCTTGAGGGGGGTAGACCCCCTCTCAGTGGCGTTGTGGATTAAGTGCTGCAGCTAGCGGGCAGGAAGTTGCAATTGTCTGACATACAGCTGCAAATTTCCGAGAGATAAGACACGGGTGTTCAAAATTTCAATTGTGCCCCTAAATTCCCCCGAAATTGGGGGACTTCCAACCCAATCTTTTGTGGAAGAATATTTTTAAGACGAAGAAGATTTTCAGACAGGCTGAAATTCAGGCGTCTGCCCGGCCCCTGCCATGAAGCTAGCGGCCTCTGTGCACAACGATACTGGTGCAGCTGTTGACTGTCTGATACTGTGAAGCGGACGAATGATAAAAGACTGAACTGAAAGCAGATTAGTCATTGGCGTCATCCGCTCACGTGGGCAATGACAGAAATACGCAGCTAACTAACACAGTTTGTAACCATATTATATGACATTTTTTCGATATTAAAAACCACTTCCCGATTATCACTGCACATACTGGACGTTCATGACTTTTGATCAAACACAGAATATTCTGAATAATGTGTGCACCTGTTTAATAGTGGAGCGCCCACTCGACCACTCGAACTGTAGTTCTGAAGCAGCAGACAATTACAGAAATACCGAATTTAAAAATTACAGCAAACACAGTTACCGTTTCACAAAATTAAGTCCAGCATTATAAGTGAACAATAACTGCTAACGCACACAGCGTTTCAGGACCATTTACCAAATCAACTTGATTTGCTTCTCGACACTTGTACCTAACCTGTGCATCTGCTCGAGACAGGCCAGCACTTCTCACAGTTCTTTAATACGATCTGACTGAACACTGGCTGCTATGTTAATGACAAAATACGTTGCAATTACGGGGTTCGCACATGCGCAGTAAAATACGATAAAAATTAGAACTACAGTAAAATAACTGGAATCGGTCGCCGTCGACCATCGGCAATGATGGAACTTGATTGTCTCAAGGAAGTCAGTAAATTTATACAGCGCATAATGTCGGCGACAAGCCCACCGAACACAAACAAATTAAATCACCGACTGCGTGACTGATTCACGTTTTTGTTCACAAGCGCCGCCGTACTGCAGTGACCGCTAGTCGTACCTTGTCGGCGGCGGCGGCGGCGGCGGTGTGAGGTGACTGCAAGGAAAGGTGAGAGCTGGCGCCGGTGAACAGATTGGCAAGCGGCAGGTCGGCGTTGAAGCGTACAGAGCTGGAGACCAGACGAGCGATCAGTGCACTGACACTGCGCACTGAGTAACGACTGTGACTGGACGTTGACACGCCGTCCAGCATCGGCTGCGGCCTCAGCGGCCCGTAACGCTGCACACAGACGTCACATAACAAATCTGCAGCAATGTGCTCCCACGTGTGCCATAAAACAAATGACAAAAAAAAAACAAAATAAAACATTGGAGACGGTCGCCGTCACTCTCCATTACTGTTTATTATCACAGAGCAAAACACGGCGCTACAAACTAGCAGAGAAGCTGTAATTAACCGCGGGAGTTCGCACGTACTGCAATAAAACAGAATAAGTTGTTTTATTTATTTTTTTTCCACTATTTTATCGCACATGTGCGCGAGCGCCCTTAGGCTAAGTCTCTGAAAGTAAACTTGAAACTTTCAATACAGAAATCAAAGAGTACATGCATGTGTTTATTCACCTCAGGGTGGTTGTCTCACCCTACACTTAATTACTAGACATATTATACAGTATATTATTGTTTTCTGTTACTATTGTTATTAATATTATTATCATCATCAATTGTTTACGTCAGGTGCATACATACTGGTAGCTAAGTTACAAACTCTGCATTACACAGTTCACGTAACTTCATTCACGATAAACCACCAGAAGTAAGTAAGATTGGTAAAAACAAAGCGATTACTGCAGTGTGTCTTCAGCTTACAACCTCGTACCGGAACGAGTACTAACTACAAGTCGATGTTTACCGTAAAGGCCAAATTCCACCGGATCCAACAAGTTGGAAACCTGCTCAAAACCTGGTTTCCGACCAGGTTCCCAACTTGTTGGAAACCTGCCGCCGACAAGTCGCAGACAAGTCGCTAACAAGTTGGAGTCAAAAAACAGGTTTTGAGCAGGTTTCCAACTTGTTGGATCCGGTGGAATTTGGCCATAACGCCACACACTGTCAGCGCGATATTTTCCTACCTTTCGTGGGTGTTGGAAGACGACGAAGTAGGTTGAAATCTGTTGGTTGGCGAGGCTGGCGTTACGTTGGTCGCCACGTGCGGGCTCAGTGTCGAACTCGCCGTGCAGATGATCCAACGTCGATTCGGTTATATGCACGCGACTGCAGCACGCCACCGCAGTAAGAACACTCAACGACGAATGTATACTGCACAGTCTAGTCTATTTCGTTTGATTATTACTACCCCTCATGGTGAATAAAGATTTTCAATGCACTGAAAGTCCACGTGAACAATAGCTGATCGTAACAGCATCTCTCTGCCGCTACTACAAATACTTTCGAGTTCTGTTTACTTCGGGAATTTTCTGGAGATGCTCCAGGTCACAGTGGCGTATTTAGATGGCCTTGTGTCTGCCTTCCCCTTAAAAGTGGAAGAACAGTTTTTAACGAAAGACAAAAATTGATTACAAGTTTGCCAGAGTTAATGTAAAAATATTTCTACTAGGTACACCTGCCCCCTTGTTCGCATTTCTATTTACGCCACTGTGATGTGACGATAGGTTAAAAAAGGTGACTCTGGTAAGCGGAACAGGGCTTTCAGTAGGCTAACAGCCTTCGTGACCCAGAGCTGAGTCTCAACACTTTCAGGCGTCAACTGAAGACATATATTTCTTTAGATATTGACGACAAAACGTACTAAGCGCATCGGAGATTTTTTTTTTGAAATTTTGAGTATGCGCTATATAAATTTACACTTTGCTTACTCTACTTTACTTACAACAGAGCATACTGATGTAGGTACCCAGGGAGAGCGGCGTGGACGACGTGCTCAGTCAGCTGCACGTCGGCGCTCCAGACATCGTAGCGCCATCTGGTGAGTCCGACGATTGCCGACTCGACACAGCCACTGTGCACCCCGACGCGTACGCTGAGGTTTGCCTCGGCCGAGTCGCGCAGGTAACTGACAACGCAACACAACACACAGACGAGCGAGCACCTGTTAATGTTATATCGACCATGCCACTGCAGTTCTCAACTACATCGACAGTCACTGACTTCACTATTACGTCCAACCTGTTAGCTTTTTACTGTGCCACGAACGTAGTGTAAAGCGCTGCATATCGCCACCACAAGTTGTCCGTCCGTCCGTCCGTCAGTCCCGTCTGTAACGTTGACGTATCGTGGACACACACACGCAGGTTGGGTTACTTGGTAAAGCAACTACACGAATAATAAAATAGCACAGGGTCTTCGCCTCTCGAGTGTACAACAAACTCGCACAAAAACTGCCTCCACGTGGAAAGCAGATCAGATCAGCATTAGCTAACCCGCTTTCGTACATCGCCACGCATTTCATATGAAATCGATTTGCGTATCGTGCCTCTGTGCCACGTTCACTGATGGTGAATTAGTCGAAGTTTTTCATGTGTACGTATTTTGCTAAAACCTATGTTTTGTTATCTTTCCAGGCATCAAAAGCCAACAACTAACAGCACGTCGCAGTAACAAGTAGACATCGGAGGCGGCAAGACTAAACAATGCGAAGCTGAGTTGAAATCGCTTTCGAAGTGAAATCTGTGCACGCCAAAGTCGGTGTGACTGGAAACAACATACTTTCAAATGTACGTCATTGACAGTTTCATTTGCGACTTTGAAGTGTGCCAGTGCAGAAAAAAAAATGTCGGCGTCATAAGGTGACGACTGAGCTGACGACGCAAGAACCAATTAACAGCAAATCAACAGTTGCACTAAAAATCGCAGGCGTGCCCGGGGGCGCTGAAAACGTCCGAGCTGAAAAAGCGCCAGTGTAAAATCCGGCTCTGCTCTTGTGAACTATAGCTGAGTGTGTAAAAATACAGTTGCTGGCAGTATAGAGGTCGCTAATGCCCGTATGGCAGTGACAGATTAATCAGACACAATGTCATATGTTATTCATAGTTTACGACTGTCTGAAGACTACCAAGAACTGTAAGAAGCCAAGAACTGGATTCGGTCACATAGCGCGCGCACAAATAATACCTTATCTACGAGAAACAAATATCCAGATTACCGGTGCGCTTGCATTAATCAGAACTAACATTATGCCGCGTTCAAACCGACGCCGGCGCCGCATCATCGTTACTTCGTTAGCTGCAGCAAACCGCTTTACATCAGTTTGACATTAGCAACATGCTACGACTGCCATTCTCATAATCACACTGCACGGTTGTTCCCAATTCTTTGCATCTTGCGAAAGAGTGCATGTAACAAACTAACGATTAAGTGATCAGTGTGCAGTGGATACGAGTCTCACAGTGTGTGAGTTGCCGGAGGTTGGAGGTTGAATACCTCCCAGCCGTTTTCCTGAACCCCCAGCACACTGTCAGATTACGTACTGGGGGTCAGTTCTACACCCATACGTACGATTTGCTCACAATTTTGAAGAGATTCCGACAGCCAAAAACTCAAGCCCCTCCCGAGTTATTTTTCGCAATTCAGACCCTGGCCACTGATCGTCTATTCTATATCATATGAATCTTGCAGAAAATGCTCCATCACGAAAATAAGGAGAAAGGTTTTTCAGCACGTCGAAGGGGTATAAATTAAAATCTACATTTACATCAAAATTCTCTCTAGCATGATACCAAATGTGTTTATTTTCAGGCCCAGTGTCCCCAAAACCGACGTCCTGCGACTCCCCATGCCCAATGAAGGAGCTTACAGCGCTCCCGTACCCCACACAACAAAGGCCCCGGAAGAGGAAAAAGGGAAAGATGATGATTGAAAGGGAACGTGGAGCGAAAAAGGGAAGAGAGAGGGAGAGACGGGGGAACTTGGTCCAATGGCTCAAGGGGGGTGGGCGCCCCTCAGCAGAAACGTAACTGCCAGATACTGCTGCTGCGATCCAGGTGTCTAGGCCCAAGTTTCATCATCACACAGCCAGACACTACAGCCAGCGATCCACCGTGTTTATATACGTGGCGGGTGTGTCTAGACAGGACAGATTGACAGTGTGAGCGAGAAAGGTGGAAGGTACGAGTATTATGAGCGCTCGCTGATTGATGTTGGCAGCCGACGCCACCACGCTAGCGGCCTGACCGACTGTACAGAGGCCACCGCTGGCTTTAGATCACGCCAGCACAATGACTGAGTTGCGCAGACTGCAGCCTTGCAGAAACTAGGTCAGTCGCTATGGACACCGTTTAAAATAAAAACACAGAAGACTGGTCGCCGAGTAAAAAACATCAGCGAAAAAACTGGACATGAGCTGAAGCAGGACCACCAGTGGTGGGAGGCTCCGAGTTCAACCAACAGGCCGACAATTTCTTCGTCATATGAAGGCGTCGCAGCACACGACTCAAAAATAGCTCCATTTTCTCATAGAACAAACAAGCCTTTCCTGCCAAAAAAGATCTGGACGAGTTGACCTACTTGATGACGTCAATGAGGTCAAGGCCGAGCTCAACGCAGCACTTGGCATGGTCAGGTCTTGAGTCCGGCAAGCCGCAGACACTGAAGTAGCAATCTCCCAACAGCTGAACTCTCAGACAATGATTCTCCTAGTACGAGCAACACAACATCATTCAGCGATTACACACGACAGTCAACCAATGATAAAACTGTACCAGCGACCACGCTGTATCACGCGTGCATTTTGAAGCAAAAAGTACTAACACATTTCACTGTACAAAATGCATATATAAACCTTTATTTGTCGACAAGACAGCAGAAAGACAGGTTGCATTAGTATAGAACTTTGGCTATTACTGTGGTTCTAAAATTTTCTTGATTGATCCTATATAACCACATACAACCAACCACCAGGTCAACTTAGCCTGGCCATCCCACCGTGCGTTGGTGCATTGAGTACCAGCAAAGCGGGCACACCGTGCGACGCACTAGCTCGGATCGCGGTCTCACGGAGATCAGCCCAGTTCTATGGGCCTTATGGCTCGGGTAGGACTTTAGCCTAGTTAAACCCAAACCCCTCTGCACGGTACCAAGGCCAATAGATCTGATCAGCAGTGCAATGGGTACTGTTCCGCAGCTATAAGGCGAGGGTGGCATAAGAAAGAAATCAGTAGCGGTAAGTAACACTATCGGCGTACCGCGGCCAGTTGGTCGAACCTGCCGAACAGTTCATTGAGCATGCGAACCATCTCAGCAGCGGAACAGTCTTGAGACAACGCAGTCAGACCAGTCACGTCAGCCATCAGAACGCTACCACACGCACAGTTGCACACACATACACAGACCAGCACACAGACCATGCTCACAGCGGCCTAACGCTCTGTCTAGAAGTGGGGGGGGGGAGGTGAGAAGAGGTCTGGGCGTACAAGCCCCCCCCCAGCCGGGTCCAGGGATGAAGCCCTGGTAGGGTCTAATGGGCGGTCCCCAGAAGCTGAAAGATTGCAGCTGAGCTGAATATTGGCATAAAATTTGCCTCACATTTAACGCAGTGAGTGACGGCATCAAACTGGCGAAGCGACAAAGATCAATACTGTCATTGTGTGGCGATAAACGCGAAAGTTCTCCGAGGAATAATTGTAATAATTGTAATTGTTGCAATATTTAAATGCTGTCAGATTTCTTTGTTTTTTTATCAAATTCTTGGGGATGGAACACATTAGCAGCCATTTTACTGTGTGGCACCGAGGCCTGTAGTTGAGTTTCTCCGTCATCTTGCTGTCATATCACAATTAACTGAGTCGACAAAATTAATGTTTCATTCTTTATCGATCCCTGTTCAAACTGACTAGCTATTAACTGAAATAACCGATTAAGCTTGAGGGGCAACTAAACTTTTTATTAACTTAAACTTAAATTAAACTTAACATCAGTTGATCTTGTAGCATAACCAAAAAAGTGTAACTAAATTGTAACTTTCTCAAGTAGCAATTACTTAACTGACGGATGGGCAGAATACACTGCGTAATGCCGTCTTCTATGCAGAAGACCGCATATCAAGATGAAGTGAGCGTGAAGAAGGACCACAGACCTGGCACAGTCGTACGTCTGAGGTCCTCCATTCCTGGACGCACAAACTGCCAGAGGCAGACGCTTCGAGGCGGAATCACGCTTCATGTCAGCGACCAGCTGGTGTGTCAGCATACTGGCCAGCAGACGCTCCTGCACGCGTGTATACACACGAGACTCCATGGTCTCAATCATCAATTGCACTGCAGTCTATTAAACCAACTGCACCAATCATAGAATACTCATCACCCCATTCTTCACTCTGAGGCCGAAAATTACAAACATACGAACGTAAAAAAACGGACGAGTTAATTTCGAGCAATTTATCTACTGCGTGAGATCGACAACGAGCTCAACCAGCAAAATATTTATCAATAAACGAAAAAATGAATACATAAATAACGGAATAAGTGCTTAAAATTCGAACTACGGTGTTTTCGGCACGTGATACACCGGAAAACTATACCAAGGTCCAAATGTAAACTGGTATTGAACTGGCAGTTCTGGAAGCACCTTCAGATGGCAGGCGGTATAATTTGCTTTTTCTGTGATTGTTCACCACACCAGAACTCATGCGAACGACGACGTTAGTGGACAGAGCTGTCAATACGTGAAATCAAAAAGAGAACAGCAGGATTGCTGGGGTGAAGCACACCACAAGCTTGTAGCCAGTAGGAAATGTCTTGTATCCAATTAAGTGCACATTCCACTAACACTGACCGGACGCACCGAATTAAGTCCGTAGCGCCGTTACTGGAAGTCAGTGGCAGACATGTCCGTATCTCTACCTATCACTTTCTATTTCCTGTCCTTGCCTGCTCTCTCTCTCTTCCTCACCTTTCCTGCTACATCTGGACCGCACAGCGTCTGAGTGGGCTGGCTTGTCTACTGCTCTATACCTGACCAGTGCTGCTGTGAAATACGAATTTCCCTTTGGCTTAGAGTCTTAGAAGTATATTAAACGTTCCTATAGCTCTGACAGTACGATTGATATCTGTGGCTGTGGAAATGGTGCAAATACTACTCACCAGTGAATGATGCTCTTGGCTGGGTTACAGAGACTATCGCCTGTGAAAGTTCTGTCCCAACAATTCTCAACCAAAAGGTTGGGAACAGTCCTAACCTGGCGTAACTTAATCAGGAGTAATTCCTGAAAAAAAACATGCCGGATAAACAAAGCCCAGACAGGAGCGTATTCGGCAGGGGGGGGGGCTTGCATCTGTCGCCCTTGGTGTGCAATGTTAGGAAATTTTGTCCAAACTTTTTCGAAAAATTGTAATTTTGGAACGCACTATAGGCCACAAGCGCAAATAATGTTTAAACCAGGGGCGTATTTGGTGAGGGAGCGGGGGGCTTAAGCCTTAAACACTTTTGGAAAAAAAAACATCTGAAATGTACACCCGCCCCTCCCCTTCACATTTATGAGTACTCCCCTGTGTACAGAAATGGTATAGAAATACCAGCTTGGATCGTTCGTCCTGTACACGGAGGCTGGTCGACGAGCAGATGCGGATGACTGCAAACAGTTTGCGCTGGACCTGATCGCGACGGTCGTAGACGAAGATACCAGCAACGTTGACGCCCATCATCAGGATCAGATTGGCGACTACCTGCAAGCACAAATGTCACACGTAAATTTATGTAGTTCATTCTTCTCATTTAACTAACCTCTAACGCGCTGGATACTATAATACTGCGTAAATACTTGTGTCTCCAACGACCGTCTGTAGCTGCCTGCACAACGGTCCAGATCCCAAAGGTCTTCGAGCAATGATTCAATACAGCGAAGCAACAGCAACATCATCCGCTTCCGCTCACACTGTGCGTACGAAATGTTCGGCATTAAACGTAGATTTTTTTCCGCGATTTCAGGCTGCCACATACATTTCAAGAGTGAACTGCGTCGAGATCACTGGAGATAGACCAAGACAACCTGCAAATGAAATTTTCAGCATTAAACGTAGATTTTAACAGTGCAAGTTTCGACCCCCTAGGTTCAAGGAGTCCTCCGTACGAGTGCATCAAATTTCGGTACACCCTTCAAAACGTGCGATTTCTGCTACTGTCGACTAATCTAGCACGAGAATGGTTGCAGATAGACACAGACTTGCTGCGTATCATAACAAGCACAACGAGCTTTCCGGAGGTACCAACATCGGTGACCTTGAACGACCTTGAACCCCAAAAATATGGGTTTAAAATGAATTTTTCGCTATTTTAGGCTGCGACGCACACTTGAAGTGAATTTTCGCTGAAATATACTGGAGATAGACCAAGACAACCTGCGTACGAAATTAAACTGATGCTGTCGCGCGTCCCATGAGCATTAGCTCAGATTTATTGTTGCTATACAAATTAGCAGCCAGCGCCGTTACTGAAGTCCCAAACAGTCGACTACATAATGCATTCCAAACGTCGTCTAAGATGGCGAATGCTGACCGTTGTAACCTAGAGTTAGGAAAATCCAGCCCGGAGGCGTATCGTGTCGCTCTGATAGGCTGCCTGCATAATGTTCCATTGTACAGCGAACTCGGAAGAGTTAAAATCTCTTGTAACTGCAGTTGCAACAACAGCTGCAGACGCGATTTTTGCGCATTTGACGAATGACTTTGGAATGCTGGGAGCACACGAGACACGGCTATACGGAGGGGTTGTTAACAGTTTTCAGCGAACGCTGCAACTGCATCTGCCTGAGTCATCTCAGCGGTGATGCTGCCATCTGGAAGAATGAATAATTACGTCATTTCCGGACGTCGGTAAACCACAGCAAATCACTCACAGCACATCGACGAGTGCAGCCTGGCTGCTGCTGGACAACAGTTCTACTCATTACAACAGCCGCGTTGATTTAACGTCCAGTTACACATAGCAGAAAAATGTCCAGAAAAAAACGTCAAGATAACTTCTTGAATAGAGACGAATACTCATCATTTTCCTTTACATCATTAACGGTAATCTGCAGTATCTGCAGCGCTGATGTGAAATTTCACGACAACTGATCAGCATGTCCATTTATGATCTATTAAGAAATCATTGAAAACTGCGCCCACCTCCAACTTTGCAGACGCATGCTTACTTGCATTTCGGCTGTTAGTATTAAAAGATAGGCCCAACCAAACATATCAGAATATAGAAAACGCAGTTCGTTGAAATTTTACGCGTAGTGCCTAAAGCGGCATTCACACTATACGGACGTACTACGCTGTGTACGTTTTGCTTTCTTCTTTGAAGGGGCGCATTATTCTAGACACATCTGCACATCGTTTCCGAGACATTATAGGCGACTGGTCAATCAGTGAGTGCTATAGAACATGACGCTTAGCATGATCTGGAACCTGACTATGCATAGACCTACCTGTAAAAGCGTAAGACTTGGGCCCACAGACAGAGAAAGCAGCGTTCGAGAAAATGACTCGCTGGCAAAATGTGGACAACGAACTAAGACATTTAACGAGGGCGAGTAGCTGCTTATGCATGCGCTCTGAAGTGAAACAAGAATGCCGTGATGTATGTTCTGTCCCCAGTGGCAGCACATAAATCAAGAGTAATAACTGATCTAGCAGACGGCATTGTGCAGACTCCAGTCGGTAGGCAGCATTCTGATCTTAAGTCGAACAACCATTTTTAACGCCACCAGTTAGGCCTATAGGTTAAAGTAAGAAACAGCTATAGAGACGACATCGCTCAATAGTGGCGACCGGTTTAACGTTTCCACACACTGTGCTACTTCATGACAACAGCAAGTCACACACTATTAGGCTACTGGCATCGGCTTTCCACGGGCTAGCAAAATGAGAACTTTGTGCATACTAGGGGTCACCCCTACAAATTGTTCAAGAAACACAGCACTATCCGCAGCAGACAAACTTTTTCAACGTACTTTTTTAACGTACGGAATTATCTACCGTACTACATTGTATGTTTTAATAGTCTAAATGCTTTCAAACGGAGTATTGTACGTGTTGATTTTAAATCGTTTTTACAATGTTACTAGCCTAGTTCATTCTTACATTGTCATTACTGTTTTTCTAGGCCTAGTTTCAGGGCTATTGTTAGTGCACTCTGGTGCTTTTTAGCCATTTTCCAGTGCCTACATATTTGTTCTGTCATTCAGTCATGTAACTGCGGCATGGAATCAATAAACTGAACTGAACTCAACTACTACAGTATATAAAACACTTTGAACATCGTCGTAGTTCTGTGAATACCCTCAGTGTTGACGGCATTGGTGTTGCTGTTGTGTGAGCAATTAGCCCGAGTGCACTGTTCCTGAAATATTTTAGCCACACAGGGAGAGGCTACAGTAATTCAGAAATTAGTCACAAAGACGCAGCACTCAATTGCTTTTAAATGAGAGTTGTTTTTAAAACTGTTTTTTTTCTTTCTCTAAAATGGACTAGACGTTTGTTCGTATTTGTGGTAGACATAATTCAAGCCTACGATTCGGAAATTAGTCGCCAATACGCAGCACTCTATGATGTTCTGCTTATTGTGAACTGTTCTATCATTTATGGCTAAAATAAGATTCTCTTGAACTTGGACGACACCTTGCTGATCTCATTCTGTGCTATAAAATAGTTTTCAGATTAATTAATATTGACTTTTGTGCGTTTTTCCCATGCGCGTCGATCTCTCTCCACGGTTGGGGGGGACACACATGTGTCCCCCCCAACCGTGGAGAGAGA
>Ga0209052_1000359_pt1 | contig 13929 bp, 8 predicted proteins | sample WorMetHEROISLAND_2_FD_187409 | JGI IMG/M metagenome (GOLD analysis project Ga0209052, IMG submission 187409) | Marine gutless worms symbiont microbial communities from Max Planck institute for Marine Microbiology, Germany - Olavius sp. 4 HERON... | ecosystem: Host-associated > Annelida >...
GTCCAGTGGTAGCATCATTAGTCGCATCAATGAAGCTACACTGCATTGAGCCGGGTTAGTACTGAGGTGGGTGGCCATTCATATTTGTATTCGACCAAGCCACGCAGGCTAACTCAGCCTCGTCACGCCTCCGTCGGTAGGCAAAATGAGTACTGGCGATGGTTAGAGCCACTGCTAAAGAAATTCTATGCAACAGTAAGCCCTGTTATCAGGACTGCTGGCATACTGAGAAGAAGAAGATTTCGCATATTCAGCTAGGTCCTTTTTAGCACTGAGCCGGCGAGGGTTAAACCCAATTAAGCTAGGATACAGCCGAAGTCCGCCAGATAACTGACTGGGTCAATATGTCAGCAGTCCTGGTAACAGGGCCTACTGTTACACAGAACTTGCCTTTTCTTCCCTGGCGATGGCCGTAATCATCGCCAGTACTCATTTTGCCTGCCCGTGGAGGGATGGCCAGGCTGAGTTGGCCTGGGTGGCTGGTTACATACAAAGATGGTTTACCCGTTTCGAAGATGGTCACCTGTCCAAGTACTAACCGGGCCCGACGTTGATTAACTTCGTTTATGCAACCAACGACGTTACCAACTAAGCCAAACTGCTACCTCTTGGCATACTGAGCCCGTCAGTTAAAGGCGCTGGCTGTTAATTTAGCTGGCCATCTGGCCGACTTGGGTCGCATGCTAGCTTATTAGGGTTTAACCCTCACTGGCTCAAAGTGCCGCCAAGGGAACAAGCTCCCACACAATGGACCTAGCTGTCTGTGTGAGATCTTATGCATCGGAATGACATCGTTCTAGCAGTTGTGTTGTGTGTGACTGTTTTGTCAGTGCGAACCAATGATGTTGGCGGAACCGAATCACGTCGTTTTAAACCATCTCTACACGTTGTCTATAAAGGTAAGGCTAGCAGTTCACCGGTCGGCTGTGTTGTCGTTGTGCAGTGGCAGTCAGACTTTGTCGACTGTTAACCAGTCGCACATTTGCCGAGCCATTGCTGTCGACAGTTGTTCTTTGATACATGCAACCCGTAGTTTAAGCAGCTGCTTGGATGTCTTGCTGTTGGTACAGTGTCAAATGCTGTTGATGTGCAGTGTAACGGTCCACTTCCATGCGGCGATTTTGCATTCTAATGGTGATGATACTATCAGCTAGACTATTGACACCCCACAGGGCTCTGACTGTAGCAGGATCAGTGAGCAGCAGCAGCAGTAGCGCAGCGGCTATTATTCGTTTGCGGTGTATTATTTGCATTGCAGTGTAGTTGCTAATGAGCTGAATACAAATACACTATTCAGCCTGCTGTTCGAATTAAATGGAATATGAATAGAGTATTTGGTACAGTCCTGTAATAAACTAATTTTGCTGTACGTGACGTAAAGCAAAAGAAACAACAAGGTAACGTTTGGCCATATCTGAGCTCTGATTTGGTCAGGAGTGAGAGGGAATATTGCTAGAACTGCTCTGTAGTAGTAGTATTGTGTAGCTTCCTATAGTTGCACTATCATTGGAGCAGCTCACAGGTTTAGTCTACCAGATTTTGCTTCATCTCACTGGGTTCACTCACTGTGCTTAGATTTCTTTGTGTGTCATGGTCTTGTATGTGCATGCATGTTGTATTATTGTAACATGGTGAGATGAGCCTGGTGAGATTGAGAACTATCTGGATAACTAACCACCCTCCTTCAGTGCGTTGACACTGTTGGTTGGGTCATCTGACCTGTAAAAACATTGTCTCCGAAATGACCTAAACTGTGTCGAGTGGGACGTTAAACCTTGCTCAACCAACCAACTACACTGTGAAAGTCAATCACGTAGAATGTCAGTACTAGGATAGATCTATTCAGCATGTGCTATTCTATGTTGTGTGTTTAACAGGGTGGTATTATGGTGCTCAGCACGACGCATCGGTACCGGAAGAAGTACATAACGACGCTCTTATACAAGCCCATCACTAGCTGAATTTCACACTATACAGGGTGGTGCAAAATTAAGTGGAACGTTTCGTTTTCGTTCTTTTCATGGACGATTATGAAATGTTTACAACTGCAAATCCAATTTTGCTATGCACTGCACTTACCGATGGGAAATGCATGTTGCGTGCGGAATTTCTTCGCGTGATTTGTGGGTGCCCGGTCGATCCTCTTGGCTTCAGATCATGTCTCCAACAATGCCAATGTTTTCTGCCGTTCGAGGCATCCGCAGTCAGCAGCCTTTCTGTCAATACTGACTGACAGTTCCATCAGTTTTCTTAATTAGCACAATGAGCTTACTTTCCAGTTAATTGTCGAAATTTGTTTATCATTTTTCATCCACCCCACCCTTTGTGAATTCAAGTTAGAACTTCGTCATGAGCTATAAATGTTTTTACTTTAGTAATTACATCATGATTGATGTCACGAAACCATTTGATATTAACAGCATTGTAAAAGAGTATCAATTCTTTGTTTCATTAGCCCATAATTTTGTGATTTGCTGAGGGAAAATACATAAAATGACCATATATTTATGTAATTCATGTATGTTCCACTTTTTTATGCGCCACCTGTTAGTCTATGCAATTATCTTTAGTTGAGTTGGCTGTTAACGCAATCCAGCTTCGTGCTGTCACAAGTGCATTTTATGAACTTGATTTGCATAATATTGCTGGCAGCCTGGCAAATTTCTGATCGCTGAAACGAACATTCTAGGGCTGCGGAAATAATGATTAACTACGTGACTGATACTTTGACAAATGTTTAACAGTTAATAAAATGTTAATTATATAATTTTCATTTAATGTCGGTTTACTGGTATTCGACGTGTTCTACGTACATGCCACATCTATTCCATCTGATACATCGTCAAAGAACAAAGATAGTGTCTTTCCCCAGAAAATGTGAACATTTTACTGAGCAGAACAACTCTCCGTAATTGTGTCCGACATTCAGTGCTTTTATGAGAGCTGTTGGTTGGCTAGTTGTTAAGTCGCTAAACTCAACTATGCAATTTCTCGGACATTTACCAACTATCACAGTTAATTTTTAATCGTAATGAACAATTAATTGATTCTCAGTGTATGCAAAGTTGCATGTAACTATTTTGAAAAGTTTAATCATTACTACCAGCCCTAGAAATTACATGATTGGATGTCATGTTGAAGTTGTTTGCTTGATGCACTTGTCAAAGCGTGCACTCGGCCAACGTTTTTACACTGCCGAACGGCAGACGTTCAAAGAGTGCACGGTACATTAGCAAATGCGTTTCTCTACTCTGATGTCAGAGTGTATTGCTGTTGTATTTTGTAAATAACGTGCACAGAAACAGCTGCTCAAATGGGTCGAATATTGCTGTTGATTTTTGCTGGCATATATCTGAGCATTGATCTTTGTATGATCCTAGCTGGCTCTGCAGCAAAATGTCCACACATTTGTCTAGTATTTGAATTCACAGTTGAATCTTTTCGGTATTCTCTGCTGGCAGAATTACAGTGTTCGCTAGCATTTGGTGGCTTAGTGAAGAGAAAACTGATCTGTGGCGGCTAAGTACAAACAGTAAGTGCTGGCAGCAAATGTGCATACTGTGCATAATAGTGATGATAATTTGTAATTATAATTCCAGAGAGTCTTAACATCAGACACTTTAGTGTGTGGTTATTCGTTGATTGGTGTTTAAAAGAGAACTTGGTTGGTAGTGTCTTAAACCAAGGTGTGGAAACTGTCAGTGAAGGGCATTCTAGAACTGTTACGAGATATATACAAGAAATATTATAACAGAGTTGTCATGTTTTGTTAGTCTAGTGGTTAACACTTTGTGTCTAATCAGTGTAGTTGACCAGGCGCGGTTACTGCTTAGGTGGTTGTCTGTCTGCAAGCAGGGAAACTATATCGGTATGTAACCAACCACCCAGGTCAACTCAGCCTTTCATCCCTCCGTGGTAGGTAAATCAAGTACCGGCCTGCTTTGCTGCGGTCAATGCAGGGTGCATTTACCTGTGTCGGGTGGCAGGTAACACTGTGTGATCCCATCCCATTTGTCTCCGTAGCTTTGAGATGAGTTTGCATGAAGAGCTATACGAAAGCAAACCACACAAACACAATGGCCCTCTTTAACCTGTTTCTCAACCATGGTTAATTATGAGTTTTTGGTGTTTCTTAGTAAATGATAGAGCATTCATCTGGTGAAGTGTTACAGATATCCATCAGATATACATCTGATGGATCTAATCTGATTCTGATGTGTCATTATCATCATCGTCATTGTCATATTTCTTCAGTAGGTGCTTGGTGAGAAAGCAGAAGTTTTGCTTTCTGTGACACCGTATTATTGTGTTTCCTTGTTATGGCACATAAATAGTAAAGAAAAATTTACAACCAGCGAATTTTTGCCCATTTGAGCAGCAGTATTGTATAAGCTTTACTGTTAGGTTTTGCTGTGAACCATTTTGTCGATAGTTGTGGTTTTTGGTCTAGTAATTTAATTTCATATTTTCACGTGAAGATTATTTCACCGTTAAATGTACTTATGTTCGGTGCTTGGCTGCTTTAACCATAGAGTCAGTGATTGTGTGCTGAGCGTCATGTTGAACCATAGAGTCAGTGATTGTGTGTTGAGCGTCATGTTGATGTGACATTGCAGTGTTCACTGTTAGGCCTACAGGCCGGTTTAGTGTTTCGCTGCACTGTTCGCCTGCTAAACCTACCATACTTTCAGTTCTTCCATGGTACAATATTGTTGTGCATACTGCCTATTGCTTTCTGTTACTGATAATATAATAGTAGACACACACAGTGCCAGTCTGTCGTAAAGACTTCGGAGGCACTGGTGGATAGTCGCATTTGTGTGTAACAATACTTCATCATCATCGTCATCAGTCCTGGGATCAATGCCGGTTGACGTCCGGTGCCTGCTTCAGCATCTTCTGTCAGTTGTTTCAGTCCCGTGCTGAGTCGCTCAGTTCCTGCAGATTTGCTCTGCACCACTCCACAACATCATCTGTCCACTCTCTGTGTGGACGTCCTCTCTTCATGGTTCCTACGGTCATGGAAAGTCATGGAATTTTAGCAAGTCATGGAAAGTCATGGAAAATGGAGAGAGTCATGGAAAAGTCATGGAATTTTAACCATTTGTTTTCGGAAAAAAATTCTTGAGCTGCAAAAATAAACAAGACAGATGGAAAATCTGCTTTTAATAATAAGACGTACAGAAATCTAGTTATACGTTGAATGGAACCAGGTAATTAGTGCATGCCATCCAATCCATGTGCCATTATGGTCCGAACCTCTTTGGTCCGTACCTACTTTTTTGTTTTTTTTGGGGCATTGCACATATAAAAGTAGTCATGAAAAAGCATTAATTTGGTCTGGAAAAGTTATGGAAAAGTCATGGAAATTGATTTCAGCAAAGTAGTAGGAACCATGTCTCTTATTCCTGCCGTCCATCTTCTTAAACAGCAATATCTTTAAGTTTCCTGTCATTGGACAATGGACGTACAATATATATATATCAAGAGACGTAGCTTTCTTTTAATCACCGTTTGCAACTGATTGTTTTCCTGGCCAGTTTTGTAATTCAAGAATTCTTTATTCGTCATTTTGTGTGTCCAGCTGATTCTAAGAAGCTTTCTGTAGCATTTTCTCTTAAATGCTAATATTTGCCTTCTAGCATCCTTTGTTAGCACCCGTGTTTCGCAGGCATATAATCTGCTGCTGAATATGTAAGTGTTCAGAATCATCAGTCTGGTCCGTAAGCGGATCAGTTCGTTCTTCCAAATCTTGTCCGTGGCTTTCGATGCTGACATAGCTTCTGCTGCTCTGACCAAGATTACTAGGCCTCAGTGTTTCTCTGGGCAGTTAGGCTTTGTGAAAGTGAATTTTTTTTTACATTTATAACAACAAATGGAACGTGTGTTCGTGGTTGAGATAAGGTAACAACGTTGGAAATAGCAAAGTGAAGTCCTACCCAGTAGCAGCGAGTTTGGTTGTACAGTCTAGAAGCTCGGTAATTCCAATACCATGGACCAACAGTTTGCGTTTCTGCAAAGTCTGCTCTGCTCTTTAACACTCCACGTAATTTAGAGGATTCCGTAGAATCTGTGATTTTTGTTCATTTTTGACTTTTTTTGTTTATTATGTTTTTCGAATGTTTTGTGCACTCTAAATATAGTTACGTCATTGAATCTGTTTGATGCACCTTTCACTTGTATAATTTTTTTTGTTTTTTTTTCGCTACATAGCGGCATGCTTTTGATAAGCATTGTATTGTTTTTGATAGTCGCAGATTCGTTTCAAATGAAATACTGTTAGTTGCGAATTACTTTGCTTTTTTAATACTTGCGGCAGTATTGTCTTGACTTCACTTCGCTCCATATGCAGTTTTGGCACTCACAGCAATATGCGTTCTGTGTTGCATTTGATGCTTATAAACTAGTGTCTGCAGTCCCGGGATCTGGGATTAAGAAATTTGTAATCCCGGGATTCAGAATGCCGGGATTGCAATCACTATCATAAACCTGTATTTCAGCCAAGTGATTCTGTTAATCATTTTGTCTGTGGCTTTTCTTTGCTTTTGCAGAGCACATATCCATTTAACTGTCATTCTCATTTGTGGGTCCAATATTTGGTGGAGTGTATTTATTAACTGTCTTACTACCAAAGCCAAATGAGTTAACAGACTTCTATGTGTTTGTTTGGCGTGGTATTTGGATGTTTTTTTGTTAGATACTAGATAATATATACTTATTTGGGAGCTATTTGACTGATCATGGTTTTCAGTGCATTGTGAATTTCTGCTAGGATTTACTGTTATTGTATTTTTCTGTGTATATACAGGATTGCTGTGTTCAACATTGTTAGAATGGAAACCGAAGAAATTAAGTGAAAGTTTATGAGGCATGTTAGAATAATATTGTTGTATATTTATTGAAGGTATTGATAGTGTTATTATGTGGCCATCCTCATGGGCGCCCACAGGATTTTTGCAAGGGGGCAACCACGGGGTTTGGGGGACGGAAGTCCCCCAGCCGGGTCCAGGGGCGGAGCCCCAGTGCGGGTCTGGGGGCGAAGCTTCCAGAAGCTGACGGCATAGTGTTAAACAAAGACACTCAGACGTTGTTTCCTGTACGTAGACATCAATACGAACCGAGCTGTCCTCTTTCCACCTGAACTGAAGTTTTTAAGGTAGAAAAAACTTTTGTACAACATCAATAGTCTAAATTTTAGTACGTTTTTTGACTTGTTGTGCAACTTACGATCCAAGCTGAATTTTGCATTTGCAATTTCGAGCATGACTACTTAGATGGATAACTTTGGTTTTATCGAGTATCGACCTCTTTCCTGTAAACTGGCTACATACGCTAAACAAAAACACTTCACATTTCCGGGGGGGGCAAGTGCCCCCCCTTGCCCATGCCTGCGGGCGCCCATAGCCATCCTATTAGGCCGCATTACAGGTCTTGCTGGTCCTTTCGTCAGTCTGTCTGTCCATCCCGCGTTTGTTCTCATCTTGAAAATGAAAAGGCGTACAGAAACCAAAGTTGATGTGAATGTTGTGCAGAGCAGGAGTGATCGGTGTGCCAATTTTCGGCTCCAAAGATGCGGCTGCATAATATGTCGGCACTGGGCCCGCATGTTACTAGTTCAATGCAGTAACAATTATTGTGTTCGTTTCAATTGATCTACATTAATGTCATTAGGTATTATGTTAATTTTATGATGTTAACACAGTTGCTTTAAAAATTTACGTATATACAACCGCGGTGCTTTGATAGATGATTTTGTTTACAGTTGACCATCGGTTGTGTATTTGGCATTAGATATATTGGTGCTTGGTGGTAAAGTACTTGCAAATTGCGTGCAAAACGTCGTTGCACACAACTTATGTTGTGTGCAACTAGTGGCGTTGTGACTCAATTTTGGTCTGTTGCAAAATTTTCTTCTTGTCGGAAAATTTTCTAGCAAAAAAATATCAAATTCAGGCTGAAAATCGGCCACTTTGGGGGTAATTTAGGCGTAGTATGGATAATTTGAGCACCCATAGTCTCCCCGGTCGATAATTTCCAGCTGTCTTTGGAAAATTGGAACTTGCTGTCTCCCCTGTTTTCCTTGCTCACGACGCTGCTGCGTGCACTAGGCCGAAATGTGATTGCCTGGAGGACCGTCTCCGAAATGACCTATAAACCTTACTCACTCACACCGGCCGAAAAATAACAGTCCAGCCCAATTCATTCAAGGCTGCACTCGCTGTTCGTATCACTCAAATTCGCCCAAGGTGGATTTTAATTAAATAAATTGTCATCTTGTTGCTTTTTGTGATGTCAGTTCATCCGTTAAGCCATTGGCCAGATATGTGACTCGATTTGAAATATGGTAATGTAAAATGCATGGTGTGAACTTCGCAAAATGGGCTGGGGTGAAAATCTAGAGGCCAGGCTGGCAGTGTGTATGTACCTCGGGCCCGTGCACAGGCCTGGCATGGGTACGGTAATTTCTGTGTGAACCACTGCTCGTACTACACTGTGGTGATTGAGATCAGTTTATCAGTTTGAGTAGTATAATATTGTTTGAAATTGATTTCAGATTATGATTTCATTTGTAGTTGCAATTAAATGGCATATTGCAATGATACTCGACTTCCTTATTTGCTTCATATAGTGTCACTCTAGTTCCTAAAATTGTACAATTCTAGAATAAATTAGTGCAGTTGACTGCCCAGTCATATAGTTATTAGTATAGGTGCGTAATAATTATAATAAAGTACATGTAATAGTCAAAAAAAATTATAGAGCTGCTAAGACTGTGCTTTGCTTGCCCAGCTGTTGCTTGCATAGCCGACCCTACTGCCTGGCAACATGCAATTTTTTGGATTGGGGTGGGACCTTTATTTGGGGAAAACAGGTGGCATTGGTAAGTTCCTATGGGCTGTTAATAGTGACAATGTCACCATCGGCAACTGTTTGGCCGAAATTTGCAACCGAAGTATTTTGGGGTGTCAGCTACCCCTGTTTGGAGGAAGGGGAGGGTCGGCAGTGGTGGCTATAGATAGGGCATTGGTAAATGTTTACCTTGTTAATAGAAACCATTCCGCTGATGCAGTTTGACTGTAATGAGCCATGCTACAGACAGACAGATGGAAATCCTTCAGTGAAAGAATAGTTGATTTATGAAATTGCTTGCCTACTTGTGTTGTTAAAAGATCATTTGTTGCTAGTTTTAAGAGAAATTTATACACGTTTTGGTGTAACCAAATCTTTTTATCCAGTATATCTGCTGTATCCAAGACGTTTATTTTATTATAACTATAAGCAACCATAACCGGAACTGGAAACAGAAGTATTGTAATGTGATAGATTAAGTTTGATATTCTTGAATGGCATAATGACGTGTTCTTTAGAGGCAGTTATACTGTGTCCACTATCTCGATACGATATGATATTGACATTGAACGATATTTCGAAATATCGACCCATCCCTAGTGGAATGTAAGGTCAAGGTCAATACAATGTTATTGTTTATGTTTACATTATGATTCTGTATCATATTGCGAATTTTACTTGTTATGAGTTTTACGTCGGAAATTGCTAATTTCTCCAAAGCTTGTCTACGCACTACGGTAACCAATGTCACACGGCTAGATGGCAGCAAGTGGGTTGAAACGAGACCCAGTGATCGACAGGGTTATGTCGTCTGCCGTTCGCCCGATGACTTGTGTGGTGCTGAGTACGGATATGTCGTCGACGTCGCGCCAGATCTTCAGATTGGATGGATCCTACCAAATCTACTGTTAGGTCAGTAACAACAAGTAACTATATCGTTTTAGTTTGGTCAGACGTTAGAATTTGGAAGCTTATCAGAGTAGCGTTTGAGGTGTGATGGGATATTTACGAAGTGACTACCGACACGGCGGCCGTGCGGCTAGACTGCGCACTAGCGACCCGGCGGCCGTGTCTGTAGCCTGTTACATGCTAGCCACACGGCGTACACGCTGCCATCCCAGACTAGTAAAACATCCGTAACATTGTTTAATGCAATGAATAGCACCATATACCAAAATGTCCTAATTATGCGAAGAATAGCATTAACACATAAAGTTAAAAGAAAAAAAGAATCAAGCTACACAAGCTGATCAAGATCGATCAATTCCTGCCAACTAGTGTGTTAGTGGATTATAGGCAGGCACTGGAGCACCGCTGTGTGGGTAGTCTTGTGTCTACCTGCACGGCCGCCGTGTCGTTAGTTCGACACGGCCGCCATGCGTCTAGTCTTAGCAATATTGTGCACTACCGACAGGGCGGCCGTGTCGGTAGTCTTGTGACTACCGACACAGCCGCCGTGTCGCTAGCACTGGCGTGATATTTATTGATCACTTAATAATTGCTGATTCCTTGGCTGGAGAGTGTGACAGTGAAAGAATACTAAAACGTCATGCATCCTCTGCAGGCAGTCGGCACAGGATACCCAGAGATTGCCTGCCAGCAGCCAGCTGGTAGTCCGGTCAGAAATACCACCTACGGGTATTGTGGTGGACCTGGTGGTTGTACTGGCTGGGCATTTGAGGCACCATTAAATAGAGCTGGATTTTGTCTATTTAGATTTTAGTCCATCTAGTTGCATAGTTCTGCGACAGTTAACTCTGTATCCTTGAAACCTTTGTGATTGCCCAGATTGATAATCCAACTTTAATTTGAAATTTACGTCATACTTGTTACTATATCTTAAGGTAAGGAAGTTGTAAAACATACAATCTTTCCTCGTATACTGAGACCAGACCAGATAGACCCCTAATTATTGTAGTTGCCTTTTCTCAACTTTTTCGATTTTGTCTATATCCCATATCCTGCTCAGTGCCCAGACAGTGTTGTCAATGTCATGCTATAAACTTTTTCAATTTTTTTTTGTTGGACTCTTGTAGCATCTGTCGATGTGGCCTGTGACCATTCGTTGCTGAAAGAAAATGCTGTGACGCACGTACTGAATGTAGCCAGCTTCAACACTCAGTTCACTGTTGACAGAGGACCGGGAGATTGTGCTATCAGCGGTCTGTTCAGTTATAAACACGTCAGCATCATGGATCTTCCCGACACGGACATCGTCAGCCACTTTGATGAATGTTTTGCATTCATAGATACTGCTCGGGATACGGGCGGTCGAGTGCTTGTGCACTGCATGGCTGGAGTGTCCAGGTCTGCAAGCATTGTGATTGGGTATCTCATGAAGGTTAAGGACATGGACTTTGTGACAGCCTTCAATCATGTCAAAGCCAAACGGCCGACCATCCGACCCAATGACGGATTTATGCACCAGCTGCAAAACTACGGATGTCAACTAAAACAACCGAAGGAAAAGTTGTGACGTGTATTAAAATTACAAATTATGGGTTTTTATTTAGTCACTGTTTTGTTAATCGGTTTACCTTATATCCCTTCCTTTAGCTAGATTAAAGCGTGGTGTGTACAATACATGTCTAACAATGTATTCTCTGTCTGTTTTAAGATACTTGTCCTGTAAAAACAAAGCCTTTGCTTAGTGACTGTATGGTGCTACTTTTTACTTTGCTTATTTATGTGATATTCTAAGAATAAAATGTACAGTGTAGGTTTACAGTTTTTTTACAAGTGTATGTTGATACTGTATCAAAATATGATAGGGTGGTATTATTAACAAAATTTGCTTATATGTTTTGTTGCGTCATTATAGTATTATCTATTATACAAATTTAATACTGTAGAATGCTGGTATTATACTTGGTCTATTTTTTAATATTTTAATAGGTATAACATTAACACACACACACATAAGAATATAAGTTAAAGCAATATGATATGGCTGATTGTTTTTATGATAACATTCTTGATTCATCAAATATATGCTGGTTCTAAAGTAAAAACGTGTTCGATGTCAGCTCTACTTTGTTGTTGTTTGTACAAATACAATGAAGCAACAGAAAGCAAAGAGAACAGTCGCTTGCATGCGCAGGTATAGGCACCAGAACCATGAGTCCGTCCACTTTGCAAAATGGCTGGGCATGGGGACACGAAAGCACTCTAGTGTGAACAATAAGGAACCACTACTTCACGTTTTGCACTAAACCAAATTGGTGATCGTACAAAGTACGTTGTCTGCCATTTTGCAAACATTCAACAGTAAAGTAACCGAGATTGGCGAGTTAGGTGAGCTGACATTTGACCAATGATAGTCATTCCAGAAACGAATAGTAAGCAAATGGCATTGGCTAGGTTAAGCCAACTGGTCTAGAGCAGCGGTTTTCAAACTTTTTTTGACTACGGACCCCTATTCTCCTCAGGCATAGTTGGCAGACGCCCACACTTGTTACAGTAAAATTTACTGCAAAATTCTTGGGCACACTGCTTTTTACAAACAAACTAACATCATCAATTATATACAAATTACAATGGAAGGCAAGCAATGTTAGTGTGATGGATGTGCTTGCTTCGCTTTGCACTGACTGTCAATTCTGTCAATTTGGGTCGTAAATTGTTAAAAACCGTGCAAACAATGACTACTTTTCGGAATCCTCTCGCGGACCCCCTGGGAACCCGTCGCGGACCCCCTTTGGTCCGTGGACCCCAGTTTGAAAACCACTGGTCTAGAGCCGGCAACCGGCCGTAAACCTGCCAACTGTCAGCCATCAGAGCTTCAAAGCACATCATGGCAAGATGCTGTCTTGATCAACCAGCAGGTGTCGGGCTCTCGTCTTCTCGGCAACTAATTCCGCCTCTTCTCGTAGCTTTGACAGTTTCTGATCCAGCTTCGGCCGATCACTCGGTTTCTTATGCACACAACACAATCAACATTTCGTTACGGTGTGAATGCAATGCATGTTTAGTAATACTAAATACTAAACATGGTGTTCCAAAGGACAGAATGGCCGATTTGCTTACAACTAGCGACTTGCAGCATAGAGCGGGGTTTCCATCCAATGCAACGCACGCAACGTACGCAAGAAAGTACGTAACAAACGCAATGAACGCAAGAAAAGTACGCAACAAACGTAGTTGACGGAACGGCTGTTCTAATTATCCACAACCCCGTCCGTTACTCTGTCTGCATTTGCAATTTAATGCCACGCAACAAAACGAATTCTATTCATCTGCTACGAACAAAGTAAATGAACAAAAATAAATCACAATTAACGCTATATTAAAAAACGCCCAACAATGTAATATAAATTATAAACGACGGAATGTCAAAGGGGCCTCAGTCGTTGCGTCCGAATCGTCAGTTGCGTTACGTCTGTTAGACTGTTACGTCCATTGCGTTGCGTACGTTGGCGTTGGATGGAAACCCCGCTTTACCCATTTTAGGAACTGGGTACCTGGTTGCAATTACCTGGGTACCCAGACCCGGTTTTAACTTTCAAGTAAGTAAGAAAAAACGACAATGCAGAATGACACAACGATTGATTGATTAATTGTTAATTTTTGTACCCGGTAACAAAAAAAAATTCTGTGATTCCAACCCAGAGCCATCTTGAATTCTGCTGCAACTCTACCACTTGGCCATTCCTGCCACGAACACCAAGAAACAATGGGTGACTTCACTTCTTGACTTGACTTAAGTCAAGTCGATATGACTTGACTTAAGTCAAGTCAACTCGACTTAAGTCAAGTCACTTCACTTCGGTCTAAGTACCTGCTTAGACCAGAGTTCAACTAAACTTCGGTCTAAGTATGTACTTAGACCATACTTTTGCATGTAAGACTTTCGCTCAGCGAAATCACTTCACTTTTTACGCGCCACAGCACTGTACCGGCAGGTACTGCTGAGGCGCGTATTAGCTATGGGATTTCTGTCTGTCCGTCTGTCCGTCTGTCACGACCCGGTACCGATTCAATGCCAGATGAGATAGAGACTCCGGGTCTTCACCGTATGATAGCCTAGAGTATCTAGTTTCTTATGAGGTAACTTGGTGCCACTGGGTGAGGAGATTCCCC
>Ga0209052_1000360_pt1 | contig 13926 bp, 10 predicted proteins | sample WorMetHEROISLAND_2_FD_187409 | JGI IMG/M metagenome (GOLD analysis project Ga0209052, IMG submission 187409) | Marine gutless worms symbiont microbial communities from Max Planck institute for Marine Microbiology, Germany - Olavius sp. 4 HERON... | ecosystem: Host-associated > Annelida >...
ACACACCACGTGACACACCACGTGACGCTCCGTCGCTAATGGCCCCTCAGAACTGTCGCCAATCGCCGGTGCGGAATCGGCGAATTTCGATCCGCTAGTTTAGTAACAGCAACAACAGCAATTAATCAGTCAATTAGTCAATCGAATTCTTTAATGTAATCAGCTGAGAGACTGCAACTGGCCAAAACAGAACAATATTCTAAGAAATAAAACGGAAGCAAAATACAAAACAAAAAGCGGCGTCGAGGGTTGAAAAAAGTTGGGAGGAGGGCAGGAAGTTGATCTCTGCCATTCCATTTTCTATCGCCGCCACCAAGCCAAAAGAAGTTCTGTCTTGTCAAGTAGGTTAGTTAGGTTGTCTTATCTGTCAAAATATGGAGAGAAGCCGTACTTGAACGTGGCATGAGACACTGAATATTTGCAGGAGCTTAGCCCTCTCAAACCTGTGATAGATACCGTTGCCTATAAGTATACGTTTCAACGTTTCATCACGGTCTATAGACCTTGCTTAAACGTGCTTATTTCATGACTGTGATCGACGGCGTGGTCTTTGTGGTCGTGCGTGTGATAAACAGACGCAAGACGAGTTTCAGCCTCACGCTTGACTGGAGTGAGATTATGGGGGGTTATAACACTGCAGACACTGTGGTGATAGACAGGAGGACGAAGTAGGTCATGAAATAACTGCTATTAGTCTTCAAATTGTTGTGGATCTGAATCCGTAAGAATGTCCGTCCGACCACCGCCGGGCAGGTGTCCGCCTGGCGAGCGGCGCATGTACTAACAAGCAGTTGTCAGTCGGTCGACGGCGCTACGCACGTCGTGATTATGGTGCAGAATAACACAAAAAGATACACAAGAAGATACAGCGTGTAGAGTATCCACAGTCGATGATGCATTGCGTAATGTCGTAGGCCACAACATGGGCGTCAACCTCATGGGGACAAGAGGACATGTCCCCCTCAAAGTTTTGTGCAGGGGGCAGTGGTGTCACGGAAAGCGCGGAGGGCATGGACAATTGGCCTCCCCCTAAATTTTAACATGTGTGAAATATTTTATGGTTGGAAAATTTGCTTGCAAAGATACAAAATTTTGCAACTGAAAATCACCCTTTTTGGTTGGATTAGGGTAAGATTGAAATTTTTTATGCACCTATAATCTCATCCATGGGAAATTTACAGCTGCAGGCAGTCTGTCGGAAAATTGCAACTTTCTGGTCTCTTACTTTCTCAACCCACGACACGGCTGGCAGGGGGCACCAACGACTTTGTCCCCCAACGTGAAGAAATGATGACCAGAAGTTACTGTTTACGCGTCAGAAAGGTCGCTTTATGGGCTGGAATGCTCTCAAAGCGTTTGAAGGTAAGGTTTCCAGGCCCTGGCCGGATTTAATCCCGACTACGCCCTGTTCGGTAAAATGTGGGGGCCCTCACATTAATTTTCTGACGTTAATGTACACGATCTTACATGAATTTATCGTTACAACTGTACGCAGTTTTGCTGCTATACCTATGACTTGAGAGACGGCTTTCTGAATTCTGAAGTTATTATAGGCCAACGAATGTCGCGCTGCACCAAGTGAACTTTGAAATGTCGCAGCAGGCCATAAAAAGGTCCTCTCTGGGCCTCTCACGCCAGAATATGTCGCTGCTGTCCGAGTTTCTCTGGCCTGTGGGGCCTCTGTTTGGCAGAACATACTGCATGAGGACGCCTAAATCCGCCTCTGCTCCGAGCCCACCTTCGTCGCCGTACGGTACTTCGTTCCCCCACGGCGACGTCTCTGGCCGCCGTGCATAGTAAGGCGGCAAATTGCGGCGACGTCAGATTTTAACGAACTGTCTGTTCACGCCGGTTTCCACGCAGGCTCGTACGCTACGTACTTAATAATCGCGAGGCGAACGCAAACAGCGCGCCCCTGCGGCTTCCTTACTCACGATTATAGCACCAATAATTATCGGTGAACCGTTGCCATGGTAGTATACAAGTTGTCATGGCAACCGCTTCCGATGTCAGCTCTTCTCTGTCATCTGTATTCGGAATGTCTATGCAGTCACTCAGTGTCGGCGGGGAAAGCCGGAATAAATGTGTGGGTGTGCACAATTTGTGGAAAAAATGTTAATCGAGGGGCCGGAGGCGCCGAGAATTGTGACGCCAAAGCTAGGAGTCGAGGGGGAACGAGTAACGAATAGGGATCAAGGGGGTGCGGGGCCGTGGCGGAGTCTCGGAAGTTTTTATGCATTTTGAGCTTGCGAATCGCATCTGGCGCGTACGTATAACAATAATTTGGAGTTTTGTGTTGATATCCACTGGATACCATGGGATCCTATGGTAACTCGTGGTTTCCCACTGGTTAGTGTTACCGTGAGATTCCCATGCGATATTTTTGTAAGGGAAGGAAAGGGGGAGGAAAGGGGAAGGGAAGAGGGGCCCGCAGTCGCTTTGAAGCCTCAGAGCCCGGAGGACCATGATCCGGCCATGCCACAGGGGCAAGGATCACTTAACACTCAAGAAGTCCCAGGATTAATTGGAAAATGGTCCCGTGATTGGAAACTGTCAGTCGCTTCAACTCCCTTGGTCAACGGCAGCTGGAATTAGGGCCAATCCGGTAATGAGTTATATCTTCTGACATTGTGGTTTTATCTATTCTACGAAGTGGGCGTGTCGGCTGTGGCGGAAATTTTAATCGTTAATTACTCTGTGGTTAATTAATATAAAGACTGATATGGCTAGAAAAGATCTGGAAAGTGTTTTGCGAAATTTGTATTGTTTCCTGGATATTTTGCAAACGTCGCGGTCGGAAGAAGTTTCTAGCTGGGACAAACAGTCTTTGGACAACGCACTGAAATGGGCCGCTTTTGCCGAACAGGCAAGTGATGATTATTGTGTATGTAAACCGCTGTCTTGAGTGGGATTAGTGAGTGTTAAACGAACGTATACATTCAAGGCAGTGCTTTAGCACATTTAATCCACGGTCGTCGACGGCCAGTAATGTAAGCCTACGTTGTCATTCGTTTGGTCACGCGTGAATGCACCCATGGAGTTATCAACGGTCAACTCAGGGCATTTTGAACTGTTTAAAATTGCCCCCCCAGTGTTCCAAACTTGCCCCACCAAAAAAATTATTTAACGTTTCTCGTCTTATAAAATCAATTCTTTGAATTTCTGAACATTGAATTATTATTATTTACCGCAAACACACAAACTATGATACTAATTAGCTCAGCTCATTGTTACTGAAGTGATACTTCTATTAATTAAGCTCTTGCTAAATTGGTGAAAATAAAGCCGTCTAACAGCTAATGCTGCTAATTTAGCTGTCAGAGAGCTTTATTTGCTCTCTCGCAGTCGGTGTTGATTTTTTTACCACTGCTTGAGCCTATACAGTTGTATACAAATGTCACTTTTTAGTCACTGCCACAAATTTTGATGCTGGCTTCGGAGTCAGTCGAACTGCTTCTCTGGACTTTTTTCACAATCATCATTGTGATTATACCTGATGTGTGACAGTTTATCGTACTGCATAGTACAGAATATTAGTATTACTAGACTACACATACTGCTGAAAAATTTTCATAAAGATCAACATTTAAATTGCACATTTTTGTGACAAGAAGGTGCAATTTCAACATTGATGTTAAAGCAGGATTAGGGGTAGCTGATAGTTGATAACTAACTACTGCTTTTGCGGCACTTCTCAAATTTTCAGTTGACAAGCTAAAATGCTAGTGATGACGTCATTTATTGTTGGCTGATAAGTGATAATGTGCATTAATATTGCGATTAACGTGTAATTAAAATAATTGATTGCACAGTTAACGTGATTAAAACAAATTAGTCGCTCAACAGCTCTATCGTGTACTTTAAGACTGTGCATTCATGATGTTGATCATGTGCATTGAGTACAGGTATTCAGTCAATCCGAGCACAAGCCATATCGTAGTCAGCTGGATGCCGAGGTTCAGAAACTTGGTCAGCTGCATTGGTGTCTTGGTGATTACATTGTGAAGTTGGCTTCACTGCAGTACAGCAAGGAGAAACTCATTTCTGTGAGTTGTGCTTTTAGTTTACTGACCTTCAAAACGTTAACCACGCATTAGCCCACATATCTCCATGACTTGCTTCAGTTCCGGACCACTCCAGTCTCCACGACACCTGCGCTCCAGCGACAACCATTTAGTGTACGTTGCTGGAGCCACGGGAGCCGAGCTTTCTGCCATGCCATCCCAACTGTCTGGAAGGCATTCGTTACCTCTCAACTTGACGGATGATTTGTCACAGCATTTATATCAACTTTTAAAAAGAACCAAAAAACATTTTTACAGAGTATCTGTTACCTTGTCGTAACTGTTTTTTCCGTGATTGTTTTTAACTAACATGTGGTGTGTCATCAGAGCAATGATTGATTGATTGATTGATTGATTGATATGCTTCATTGAATTCACCACTGAAGCCATGGATAGTATTGTCTAATAGCACTGATGGCATCAAGTAGCCAGTCTTTTGCTATAATTCTGCATATTTTTCTAGTATTTCCTACATAGATAGAAATGCACTGTGCTGTTTTTCTAACTTCGGATGGCATTTTGATATGTTTGTTAATGGTTAATGGATAACCATTGTAGCTTTCTGAACTCGTTTTGTCAGTCAGCCAGTGACGGGTTCACTGTACGTGTTTTACGTCAGGTGTTGAACATACGTAATGGTTCTAGTGTTCTGCTTTTCTCTGATGGATCCACATTGTGGAGTTCGGAGTTGGACAGTTTTATTTTATTTCTAGTGATCGACTAATGGTGTCTTGTAGGTTTAGTGGTTGTCTGGTTGTTCTCTGTGTGGTTTTCCACTTGTTCTCCTTGTGGCTATTATTTTTTTCTGTACCATGAGTACAATCTAATAATAAATAAATTAATTAATATATATACTCAGCTTAGGTTTTCAGCACTGATGAACATGCTGCTCTAATTACCACCGTATGCGGTCATGTCAAAAAATTTCGAACACCTTTTGCTTCTGATAGTGAGAGGGTTGACTTAAATTATTTGTAGGTCAACATTTCATGTGCACAGTGTGTCTTTATAGTTCTATGCAAGAATGTGTGATTTTGTGCTGCTTGCAGAATTTACTGCAGAATGCACATCTAAAGAGTGAACTGAAGAAATCTCTGTTGAGTGATATACAGCACATCAGTTATACCAGTCTTACTGAGGTATTCTGTTGTATTTTTGGATTCAAATGCAGTTTTTGGTTGTTGGTAATTGCTTTTTAGGAGATTTGTTACTTTTTTCGATGAAAGGGTAGATGTAATCAAACAAACAGAAAAGAAAGAAGCACATTTCAGTGATGAATACAAATAGGCCTGTGCAAATTAGTGAAAACTGTTTCATCTGTTTAATGTTTCTAGCATGTCAGAAACTTTGGCAAAGATGCAGTGTGCAATTGATGTTTAGTGTTTACGTTACATTTTACATATATTGCTATCAAGGCAGCATTGTTCTTTAGTTCTATGATGCTGTTGGTGGGTGAGAAGAATACTAACTGAGGCAGCTGGATAACTTGAAGGTTCAATAATCCAAAGGTTTGATAGTCTGAAAGCTTTAAGGTTCCTATACAGTATACACTCATAGTCATGACGCAGTCTCCACATTTCCGTGCAGCTCTCAGCTGTGCCTGGGGGTTAGTGTTAGTAAAAATGCATGTTGCAGTCTACACCTTCTGATTATCAAAACTTTGGACTATCAAACCTTTGGATTATCGACGCATAGCCATCCAATAGTATAAGTGTTTACTTCTGCAGACCAGCCTAACTTTGAGTACAGTAACTTTGGAAATAGCCGGTCATCGGTCAAACAAAAATGGAGTATGGTGTATACATTATGTTGGTTGGCTGTTCTTGTATTTGCTGAACTGTAAGGACTTAGACAGGTATGTGCGACGGTAACTGTGGGCATGGTCAAAACTGTGGAGACAAAAACATGTCCCCAGTTTTTTTGACTGGATATGGTCGGAGATATATGGGTTTCACTTATTTATCTTGTGGTCCCAGAGTTGGGTTTCTTGAAAAGTAGGTGTGTCTTTTCACACACTTGGTTGTGGTGGTCAGTGGTCAGTCATGGGATAGAGGGTGTGGGGACGTGTGTTAATGTTGTTGGGATGGACTTTGGGTCCTCACAGTTGAGGTCCCCACTGTTCGGCAAACCGTCCTCGCAGTCTTGCAAGAACAGGTATGTGTTTTGATGTACATGTCAGTTGTGCAGTCGGCTAACGTCAACGCAAGCTCTGTCCGATGTGCTGATGTCGTCTGAGTTAACATCACCCAGTGATGCCGACATGCCAAGAGTTGAGGCGGCTTATGAGACGGAAGCAAGAGTTTTATGCCAGTCACTGATACACAGCCTCAGCCGCACTTCACGGTCAGCCGCACTTTTCTGCTTGTTTTCATTGATTAAGGTTAAGGCTTTTTTCGTTTCAGTTTCTCTACTTTCAGTTCTCATTATTTTCTTCTTTTTAGTTATTCGATCTCACTGGTAACCAGACCCCTCAGCCGTCGCCGTTAGCCATATCCGCCATATTTTTTACTGCCGCCGAAAATCCGCGGAAAAATAATTGGGCTGGCGGAAAATCCGCCGAATTTTTACAGATTGTAATCCGCCGATATGATTTTGGCGGAATTTTGGCTTGGTCCACAAGTCTACAACTTTCCGCAAGCAATTTTAAACATTTACGTAATTATTGACTGACAACGATGGCACAGTGATCAACGAGGACAGAGTATACTGTTCGCTTTGTCTCGACTTTCAGCAAAGCCTCCGAGACTAGCCCTAATAAAATGTGTTGCATTGCCGTTCATTTTCATTTCTGTATTGCTTAATTAAATTCAGATCAGATGTCAGCCGAATATCAGCCGAATTTATCATTTGTCAGCCAAATTCCAGCCGAATTTCTGAAATTACTTGAATATTCGGCTAATCCAGATATCAGCTGAATTTTTTTATCAGCCAGCCGAAATTAAAAAAAAAATTCGGCTGAGGGGTCTACTGGTAACCGCATCTTTCTGGATTTTTTTGTTTTTTTTACATTGTGGTACTTCTTTCATTTCTCTCATTTCAGTTCTGTTTAAAGCAGTTTAGTTCGTATAGTTTTTATGTTACCAGGTAGATAAAACTGGCAGCTTGCTTGCAGATCATTCTTCGTGTCATATCATATTCTGTTTATAATGGACCAGATGACCAAAACTTATCCAACTTTGTCCTTCTCCAAATTGCATGAAAATTTCGTGGAGTGTTTGGGAAAATGTGTGCGCAATTTTACTTAAATGTTCCAATTAGTTTTTGAGCTACAGGAGCTTGAATGTGACCAGTGTAGTTGCAGTCTGGAGACGGTCACTCGGACGGTTGTGGTCCATTTCAAATGGAATGACCTTATGGTGCTTGTTATGGTTATAATGTTCACTGATTATTTCAACGTTTACTATAATCATTTCATCCCAGAAAAAAGTGCAGAAGTACGCCGTAAAGAAAATGAAGTGTACTGAAGAACAGAAAGGCTACTTTATGACTTACAACTAGCCCATAATAGCTATAAAAGAATGGCTGTGACATGCTCTAGTGCTTTCATTTCGCTGCTCTGCTGCGGCCCCTGTCAAATACTTTTAGTGCAATTGATTCCGCCTATAGCCACACATTTTTTAGTAGTGTGGTCTGTCTGTCATTTGTTGTTTGTCTGTCTGTGTGTCACGTTTGTGCACCTTTCTTAAAACTTTTGACAGATTTAGATGCCATTTGACAGGTACAGTGGTGGTTTTCAATAATGCATTGTGTTAGATTGGAGTCCCTGACTCCAAGGGAAGGGGAGATTGGGGGTCAACCCCCCAGCCAAAAAAATAATAGAAACAATGATCAATTCCGCTTTTTTCCTAATTACTTTGGACTTGTTATGTTGGCTAAACAAATGGAAATTTACTACTAGTTGACTTTGATTTGAGCAGGAATTGCTTCAAGTTTTGAATGCTGCAATTTTTGTTGTTGTTGTAGTTTTAAGTATATTTTGCATATAAGTTTGCCACCAGCCATTTGGAAGAAATTGTCTGATTATTTCTTTACTTCTTAATGTCATTTTTTTATATTTTTATATTCAGAACTGTGTTGTTTTGGAATGTTTTGTGTGTGTCAGTGCTCATATTAATGAGAAACTGGAGATGTTTGCTTCATGTGAAGATGGAATTGTGAGTTAAATAAATGTCCTTAATTGAGTAGTATTTTTTGTTTTTCTTTGTTGGCTATTTTTTTAACTGGCCTACATGTGCAGAAATACTTCAGGTTAGGCTGGTCCTCGTAAAATGCAACTGTTAGTAGAGAATGACAGAATCTTGGAGAAAAACTCAACATTTCTGAGAACTATTTTTCAGTTTTGTAGCCAGCCATTTGTTGTATACTGATAACGTTTTGCAGTCTCTTGATAGAGCAAGTTTGCTTTTATTAATCATTTCACAGCTGCAGGACTCGCCATAGTACGAGCTGTTTAGCTGTTCTCAGAAACGTGACAAGAATACTATCCCGTGCTATGATGTGGATATCTGTTCAAAATTAATGTTCTGTTTCTTTACTTGTCATGCATGTAAACATTTCGTGATTGCATTAGAACTGTCTGTCACATGACTCTGTCAAATAGAGATATATAAGAATTATATGCCTGAGGAAGCTGAGTAGCTCCTTTACCTCGTCGGCTGCTATTGTGCATTGTGTTTAACAGCGGTGTGTCTGTTAATGATGTCAACAATTTTCTGACATTGCTAATGTACAAAAACTTACCATAAATTCAGCATTACTTACAGTTATATGCAGTTTAACTGCGTTTATACCAGATTTTATATATGGCTTTGTGAATAATTTGGAAGCATTACATAATTTTGTGTCAAGTTCAACAAGAACTCAGCTACTGCTTAGGTGGCCAACCGTCTAGGTTAATCGAGCGATGGCAAGGTGGACGCTGGCCATGTCATGTCTGTAATGTAATGGACGTTGCTGTGAGTGTTGGGCCCCTGTTTGGCCGAACGTGCTGAACGTGCTAAAATCCGGCTCTGTTCACGGGTCGAGCTGTCAATACATGAAGCTGCATTGTTCCCTGTACTGTGCAGAATGTGATAGCATCAGCACTTGACATAGCTTCATCATCATCATTACACCATGGCAACGTCCCAAGCACCAGCAGCAGCAGTTCCAGTGGCATCTGTGATGTTTTGCTGCAGTTCTTCTTGAAACTAGTTGAAACATCAGAAGAGTGTGTATCTGGCGTTTGTTTTTGTCTGTTTTATTTCCTGCAATTTTTGGATGCTGCAGCCAAGTAGTATAATAATATAATATAAATAATATAATAGAAAATAAATATAATATAAATATGCACGCCGTGCACGGTGTTCAGATAAAAAGGCACCTTTTTTCATAACTCAGTCAAATGATGGGGCTTTGTGCCTGACCCCACTCAGGAAGCTTACAGTGCTCCCCAGACTCCCTAGCCGGATTAACGGTGGGCCACTTTCCCAAGGAGGTGGAGTCGAATCTCCCCCCCCCTCCCTTGTAAAAGTCTGACTGTCAACCTGCAGACCAAGCCAACTGTGTACAGCTAAGGCTGCTGTTGTAGCTGCATTCACCATCACCATTAGTTGTTAGGCTGTTGGCTCTCTCTCATATTACCATTCCATCGATGGTAGTGAGTGAGTGAGTAAGGTTTAACGTCCCGCTCGACACATTATAGGTCATTTCGGAAACGGGATCTGTGGTTGAAGACTACGTTCAAGTGTTGCACTAAGTGGTGCATTCCTTTGTCTAAGGTTGTATATCACGCTACATTTACATGCAGTTCAGTCGTGCCTAGGTCAGCTCAGCTTCCTAATCTCCACTGGATGGCAAAAAATGAGTGTAAATCCACTGTTGTTTCCTAATTTATAGCATATGTGATTTTATTTGATTTGATCTGAAATACTCTGTATTCACTGAGCACTGTGCATGTATGTGTATTTCAACGTTGTAGTCGGTTCTGGTTGGTTTCTCCAGTTTTAATGACTCGAATCTGCTGTCAAAGTTCTGATCTTTTTGACCGTTACCTCCACTACCTCTTCCGGTACGTTCATCCCTCACAGTATTGCTGTATTATTTGGCATTGCTATTTGTTCGTGTTTGTAATTGTGTGGCCATCCCAATAGGCTTCAATACGGGTGTTGTCTGTCCAATAGATGTCGCGCTCCTAACTTGAAAACTAAACGGCGTGGAAAAACGAAACTTGGTGTGAACGTGCCGCAGGGCTGAGGTAACTTCGGACTGATTTCACCGATTTTCACGGATTCCCGGACTGTTTTACGGCTTTTTTCTCTGTTTCAGTTTTGTTATAGTTTTCAGTTATCGTTTTTCCTTCCGTTTTAGTTTTTCTGTCTTACGTCTGTTATGTCTCCCATAACCGTCTGTCTCTTGGTTTTTATTTTTCACTTTTTTAGTTCTTTTTAAAACATTTTCAGTTTTCTTTTAGTTTATGTGCTAGATTAAACTGGCAGCTTGCCTGTGAGTTTTCCAGTGCAAATCATCTATCGTATCGTATTGTATCGTATCGTAACAGTGACAAATCAGTTCAGAAAAGTTAAAAATCAGGTTTAGGGTTGTGTAGCTTCAGTCGGGCGACCACACAATATGTTGGTACTGGGCAGGAGATATTTGTCTAGTTTCATGACAGTGTTGATTACATCTTCCATGAGCAAGCTGTTTAGCTGGTTGCTGATGACGATCCTACTGCTTATCTCCATCTCTGTCTTACACAGTGAAAACACAGGCTGTGTGTATGGACGTCTATACAGATGTGGCGATTCTCTACAGCCAGACTACAGCAACTTTGTGACATGCGGCCATAGATTTAAACATGGCTGGAGGTGAGGAGATGTTACAGTTGTTAATATTGGCTGGCAGCAGTTGCCTATCAGTTGTCATATGAGTACTGTGACACTGAGACTGCAACACAAGCCGGGTTCCATCTGTGCTCTCTGTCGTCGAGATAAGATATTTATTAGAGAGCAACATTGGCGGATACAGGTATAAGTGGACCAGATGGTCACCCCCCAGTCCCCACTGACCAAAAGGAAGGGCTGGTTGCCCCCCCCCTCTCCTGACAAATCCTGGAAGAGCCATGAATGCTTGAAGTGTTACAATACAGTGCAACTGACCGTATACACACTGCAGATATTTTTTTGGTTTAAAGTTTTCTTTGTTGGTCCCTGTTTTGTATGAAAATGGACAAAGATTCCCCAGATCAGGGATTCTGCCCCTGGGCCTTCCGTTATAGGTTTGCAGAGTGAGGCTCGCCATGCCGTTCCCTGGCAAAAGCTGGATCCGTTGTTATAGCAGTGGTCAGGTTGTGATAGGTCTGCCCCTGTGAATGGTTGAAGTGTTACAGTACAATTCAACAAATATAACAATCAGTCATGTCATTCAATGACTGGCAGCTATGTTCCAGTGTGGGGGAGTGTAGCCAGTGCCCCCCCCCCCCTGTAGGCCCACATCATCCATTATCAATGACAGCAGTCAAACAGTAGAAACACAAAGACATAGGACATAGGGCCTAATACTCACTAAGATTCGATACAATAAGATTTGATGAAAAAGTCAGGCATATCATCACATCATGAAGAAAACAGTCAATTATTAGTCCATAAAGAAACACAGACATAAAAATAAAATAACAAAAAATTAACCACTGTACCAAACCTTTTAGACTATCACAGTGTAGTATTATGAATGCCACAGTTGGTGTTTTGTTACACGCGACAGCGGGTACTGTTAAGCGCGTGTTCGCTATCGTAATTCTGTCTGTCTGTCTGTCCTGGTATCATGACCCGGTACCAAATCAAGCCCAGGTGAAATGGGTTTTCACCGTATGATAACGTAGTTTCTAGTTTCTTGTGAGCAAATTTCGTCCCGCTGGGTGAGGAGATTCCCCTCGGACAAGGACATCAAAGATGGGTACCCCCTAAGAAATCGTTATTTTACCACTATAACTAGCTCGTCTAGCATGAGAACTGTTGCAGATAGACACAGACTTGCTGCTTACAAGCACTGCTAACGGAGCTTTCCGTGGGCATGAACATCGATGACCTTGGAACGACCTTGAACCCCCAAAATATGGGTTTTTAGTGAATTTTTCGTTATTTCAGGCTGCGACGCACACAGAGTGAATTTTCGCTGAAATATACTGGAGATAGACGAAGACAGCCTGCATACGAAATTAAACCGATGCTGTCGCGCGTCTCATGAGCATTAGCTCACATTTCTTGTTTCTGCTGAGCTGTTCTGTGGTCGGTCTGGTTGTTATTCAGGCTGGACTCATCAGACCGACGTGCACTAACATACCATGGATTACTCCATCGCCTGTTACAGTTGTTAAACGCAGACTGTCGTCGTCTGTCTTCAGTTACTATGACTGAACTGCAGACGTTAGCAGATCTCTGCAACAAAGAACCTAACTTGTGGAACGACTTGTTAGCTGATCTCAGAACTGATGTCTTCTTATAACTGAAAAGTGATACCAAATGCTATTGAGCATTTTGTTTATAGGTGTTTTGTACATTTGTTGTGCACTTTCAAACTGTTCAGTATTTTGATGCTGTTTATTGGCTGACAGGAAGAGCAACCGCCACGATTGAACCCCCCTCCCGCCGCCAGCCAAAACCAGGAAGCGTTGCATACAAATAACTAAAACTGTCACGAATTTTGGCACGAAGACACTGTGCATGGGGCAGCTGTTCTCGCGTGCCGTCAAAAGTTGAAACTTCAAAAGGTCTCTCATAGATATCCATCCCCCTCAGCGCCAGGAAGCAACCTTCCCCCAAGTCGCACCAATTAACTCCTCCTCCTTCCATTCTCTCCCATTCCCTTCCCCACTCCTTTGAGTCCTTTCCCTCCCCAAAAATCCAGGTACTGGGTCTGGGGAGCGCTGTAAGCTTCCAGCGGGATCTGGGGCGGACCCCTGGCCACAAACGCATTTTGGGCTATCAAAACGCATCTCATGGCAACATTTTAGTCGTTTGTGTGACATTGCGTGTTATTGTTGTTTTGTCAAGTAAAGAAATCCTCCCAGTTCAACTTCCCCCAACTTTTACCACGAAGCATCCTGCTTCCACCTGTCACTGGAGCTGACGCCCATGCGTGTAGGCGTAGAATATTTAGTTTTTCCCCCATTGTTAGTATGGTGTATTCAGCAGCAGCAGGTTGAGTCTAGCGGGCGCGTGTTATCGGCGGTAGGCGACGTGATATCATCAGCTGCACGCTGAGTGTCTTTGCCATCGTCAGCTAGTTTATCCTCGCCGCCGCTATCCTCGGCCTGTCCGGCAGCTAGCTCAGCACTGCTATCATCAACGTTGTTCTGTGTATCGGCTGGCGGAGGTGTTGTCTTGTCGTCGTCCGGCGCTGAAGTTCTTCTGTCGAAGTCGCCGACGAAGCTGAGCGTCTGCGCTCGGTTCTCTTCGCGCCACTCGCGCTGCCACTGACGTAGCTCCTGCACCTGCGGCTCTGCCCGGACCTATATACGTCCAGCATTGCAACTAGCTTACAACGATCACATTCTATGTAAGAAAAACAGTGGCGTAGCAGGACCTTTGGCCGCCCAGGGCGGTGGTCAAATTTGCCGCCCTTTCGTCTTAGGTTTTTGAAACTGGAGAACCTGTTTAAAGTCGAAGTTCGAACCGGACGCCGCCAAGGACCCAACGTAATAGCTAACGATAGGTACACGCTGGCCGTAACGCTTTGTTTTTCTTGCACGCAAACACACATGAAACTTACAATCTGAATTTTCACGTGATTTTTTTTTTTAAATTTTCGGCGTTTTTCGCCCCTTTGCCACCCCTAGCAAATGCCGCCCGGTCGGCCCGCACCCCCCGCACCCGCGTCGCTACGC
>Ga0209052_1000361_pt1 | contig 13916 bp, 11 predicted proteins | sample WorMetHEROISLAND_2_FD_187409 | JGI IMG/M metagenome (GOLD analysis project Ga0209052, IMG submission 187409) | Marine gutless worms symbiont microbial communities from Max Planck institute for Marine Microbiology, Germany - Olavius sp. 4 HERON... | ecosystem: Host-associated > Annelida >...
GCCCGTGCTTGCTGCCGACGTAGTGGATAAAGTCAAGCAACAGTTCGACGAATTCTGCCAGCGTGATGACCGACACTCCGATCCACAGACCCAGCTGACCGCCGATGTCGGCCAGCAGCTGCGTCGTCACGTAGTCATGGCTTGCTCATACAGTGAGTGAGTGAGTAGAGATAGTTTCACGCGCCGCTCGACACATTACCGGTCATTACGGACACGAGTCCTTTCATCAGGCAATCACTTGCACTGCTAACGACAGCTTACTCCTAGAAACCACCTGCACGATCCAGCGGAAGTCACATCCGAGCTGCGTCGTCACGTAGTCCTCTTGCTCCTCGGTCTGTAGCACGTTGCCGTCAGAAATAGAACGATAATAAAACACCGTTTAATTTCTGTTTGAGTTCACGCGTGTCGAGGGCCTCTAGCAGAGCACGTTGCCGTCAGCGACGTAGACGTTGAGTCTGGCGAAGTCGCGCATCGCAACTCGACGGTTGGATTCTTCGAAGTGCGTCGCGTACAACTCGACCTTCTCGTAGTCGCTCGGCTCCATGAACCGCGCCACGTAGTCCGACGCCTACTCAGACACATCCCACGTACATAAGCACACACTCCACTTGCTTCCGCGTTCGTTGTGCAACGTGCTCTACAACAAGCTGTACAACAAATCAATGTACTGGAGTTTGAGCTATGGACAAATCAGTTCTTATGCGCAACAGCACGTATAGTGCTTAGCGAGTACTAGCTATCGCAATTCGGTCCGTCCGTCTGTCTGTCTGTCCAGGTGTCACGTCCCGGTACAGAATCAAGCCCAGGCGAGATAGAGACTCCGGATTTTCACCGCCTGATAGCCTAGATCTTTAGTTTCTTGTGAGCAAATGTCGTGCCGCTGAGTGAGGAAATTCCCCTCGAACGAGAGCGTCAAAGAGGGGTACCCTCTACGAAGTCGTTATTTTACCGCAATTGACTCGTCTGGCGTGAGAACGGTTGCAGATAAACACAGACTTATTGCTTATCACAAAAGCACTGCAGACGACCTTTCCGGTGGTACCAACATCGACGACCTTGAACGACCTTGAACTCCAAAAATAAGGGGTTTTAGTGATCTTGGCAATTTCACGCTGCGACGCACATTTAAAGAGTAGATTTTTGCCCAGATTATTGGAGATAGACCGAGACAACCTGTGTATGAAATTAACCTGATGCTGTCGCGCGTCTCAGGAACATTAGTTCAGATTTCTTACACGGTTTAATGCTACCAACGATGTTGCGTTTGTACTATAGATTTGCGTGTTTGTTGGGATTCTGTAGGCAAGATCACTCGAGAAGTTTCAGATAAACTTTTAAAGCAGTAATTGTTCTTCCAACGAAAACAACAGCTAAGCCTACAGTATATTTCGGAATTGATCAAAATTCAGAATCGGAACCGGTTCACATTGTTTAATATTGCGAACTAAAGGCATTGCGAGGTTACTACGTGCAAATTCTCGCATGGAATCGCGAGATGGCGGCTCTAATAATGTATACTTAGTACTATTCTACGACTGGCGTAATGCGTACTAATGTCCAGTAAGTATCGCCAGCCTCGATGGACGTTAGTACTCCCCGAGTGTTTGCTAGTTTACTGTCGTGGCTGATGTAGCCCGAATAAACATTTGTTTCGATCAGCTTCAGCGACGCATGGATGCAAGCCAACGGACCGCAAATACGCCCAAATACACTGCAGTGGAAGCTGTTGCTCGCTTTCTGATTTCCACGATGTGCATATTTAATGTTGCTGTTGCTGTTCTTAGTTCAGTAGCAGTCCTTTCCTTCGTCAGCTGTCAACAATGACGTTTTTAGCCGCAGAAATAATAACCTAAATTTTATATTATAACTCCGGCGAAGAAGGAGTCTATGTTTGTCTGTATCGTTAGATCACTCAAAAGTTATTAACGGATTAATATAATAAAATGTTTTGGTGGGGATGCCATGAAGATCCAAGAATTTTGCGAAGGAAAGGAAACATCTGTATTAAGTATTCGCCAGATGGCAGCGCTGTTCTCTGCAGGTGTTTGATGTCTCTGATCGCCTCCGGTTGTTGCTGTATTGAGACAGACGTGAACGGCAGACAGACAGACAGTGTAAAGGTGTGTCAGAGATAATTGCCATGAAGATGTCGCTGTACGCCTCGTCGCCGTCGAAGCTCTCCGCAGGCCAGCGCGACAGACTGTACGAGACATCGTAGGAGATCTCGGAGCACGGCGCCGCACAGCCGCAGATGTCACGTACGGCCGTCGTACTTCAGTTCCACTAGCTCGTACTTGCAGCTCGTACCGCTAGCTGGTTCTTCCAATGATCTCGTACTCGTAGCTCGTACTTGTCACGACGTACGGCCGTCGTACTTCGCGCCACTCGCGACGTGACTTTGCGCACGCACTGCATCCGCGCGTAGATCTCGTTGAGCGCCTAGTGTGCAGCACGTAACACGACGACGATATTCGACACTCATCAATCATCTGCATTGTCTTCGTCGTCACCTATGTGCTCAAGGTATGACAGTATAACAAATTAAACTGAGAAAAATAGATAATAGGGGCGGGACAGAAAAGCAACAAAAGTTGCTATGGTTGATAACTGACCGTGAAATCTGGACAGAAAACGGAATCTAAGAATACATCGTTTACTGAAAACGATGCGACAAAACACACACCACGACAAGTATGAAAAGCGAGGGCGAGGAACACAATATAAAAACCAAACAATCAGCGGGTTACATTAATAAGACGCCGGCGTAAGAACAGAGAAGCGTAAACGTATAGCTGATACGCGTGCCCTTTGGTGCGCAGATTAGGATAAGACCGCAGAGGTGGTGGCAAATGGTTTAATTAATTATTGGCGGTATTCTACAGTCATGCTACGTACGAAACACAGTCGTATAACAAATCATGTGAGTCAGCAAAGTAGACCACTAAGTTTGTCATAATTTAGCGAAATATTAATCGATTTTTTTCAAAATTCTTTTATACACGCGCTCCGGAAAATTTGCAACAAAAACGACCAACAATGAGCCCAACACGTTGCTACAAAACTACTTGCATCGCATCGTTATCGAGGTCATCAGAATGACGGGGCGGCAAATGATAAGACGTCTCTACCGTGAAACAGTCGTCGGCCGCTTCACGTCGACAATGTTCCGGGATGTGGCTGTCATCGTTACAGAACGGCAGGTGCGAGTAGCGACTCTCTTCCGGCAGTGAGATATCTCGACACTTGCACGCCAGCACGACCGCCTGCTGCAGACAGTGCTGCACACGCCCCATAACACTGCTATCAGCTATACACAGATTCATCAAATTGCAACCTTTTTGTTATTGTTCCCCTTTCGGCAAGCGCTGTTTGTAAGACCCCTCATCTCTGTTCATCGACTTTTCTTCTTCTTCTGAAATTTACGAATCACTAATTGACGTAACAACGACGATACCGAAAATGCTGCTTCCGGAAAAGGGTAACGTCACGCGGTACAAGTACGCTTTTGAGTTACAAAAAAATAAATTGTTGCATGAACGACGACGACGACCACGATGACGATTGTGATCGGCAGCAACAGTCAGACAGTACTGACAGATAAACAGCAAGACAAGCCGGTAGGCAACGTGGCTCGCTACGCTGCAAGCTTAGCAACAGCTAACCTTTCGTCAGCTCTAGCGACAGCTGTCCTACAGGCAGCTGCTATCGATAGACAGACAGACGCAAAGACGCAAGCAGGCACAGACACGGTGCCTGAAAATTAGGGTCGCTTAGACGCTTACAGCTTGCAGCTCGCTAGCCAACAGACAGACAGACAGACAGACATACCTTCTGGCAGGAGATTAAGCGGTACTGATACTGGTCGCCACTGAACGGATTGTCGTCTGAGCAGTTGCCGACAGGCGGACCAATGCGGATGTTCTTCCGCGTCTATAGACGCACACACAACGACGACACACACACACGCACATACACGCCAATCGTGGTCATTATCAGCACCAACATCACCACCACCACCACCAGCAGCAGCAGCAGTAGTACATGTAGTAGCAGGAGCTGTTACGACGACAAACTACAAAACTGCTTGAACAACTTTAACAGCTGCTATTAATTACTAACTGTTTAGATGTGCTCATTTGTTTGACAACATTTTCTTAATTCTTTCGGAACTCCCAGTGTTTCTCTACACGCAGATTGTGAATCAAACAACGTTCATCGTTAGTTAATCCAACCATCGTCACCGTGATGAAAATATAATTTCTTCCCATAAAAACAGAACCTGTTTACGCCGGCAGACGAAGAACGACGTCACTTAATGAAAATAATACGCGAGTAGCCTAAACAAAAATTGCAAATATAATGCATCTAACAAGAGAGGTAACTCAAATACGTGAGGGGTTTCTGTTGACACAAAATATCGCAGTAACGGCAGTTTATAATAACAACGTCCAAAACCCAGTGAGTTATAAAGATTGCGATGTGCTAATCGGTGATTTTTAACTTGACGTCAAAACCATTACGTAGCAGTCGGTATTTTTATCACGATTGTCGGACAAGTAGAACCGACCTTGACTCCGAATGTAGCCGAGTATCCGGGAGGAACGTCGAATCCCTCTGTGTGTGGATATGGTTGCGTGTCCGGCGGATGAATGACAACTCGTACTCCTTCGCTGCTCGACATCGGACTGATGTATTCGTGCGTGCCTGAATACGTCGACAAACTGAATTTAAAAAAAAACAATAAAATCAACGTCAGCGCGTGACAAGTTGCTTCTTATTATTTTGTGCCCATGCTGCACGGCCAGGAACTAAGTCTAAGCAAGTAAGAAAAATAAGCATCAATATATATGTACAGTGTATGTTTGTTTTCTGTCACATAGCACGGTCATATAGACATTGGTAATTATGTACGCGTATACTTATAGGCCTATAATCCTGTCGACACATCTGACAGATATACGAACATACATTTGTCGGCTTTGCTTTAGCTATTTATTGAGACTTTACTGAAAATCACTGCAAAAACCGCAGTTAATGAATTCTCGTGCGGTGCGTTCTTGCCTGGAATCATGCGTATCTCATCGGCGTTCTGATCCAGCATTGAACTACCGGTCAGTACCACCGCCGACCAGCCGTTCTCCAGACCCTCGGCCAGGTTACTGTCCTCGCCGTCCACGTGACCGGCAGGTGCGCGGTACGTGAAGCAGTTGTAGTAGTACGAGTCGAAGAACTGAGTGAAGTCCGCCGTACGATTGCATTCCTCGGCGCTGAATCTGCACACAACGTGCATACAGCGCCTTCCAGGTACTTACAGTTGACACGCTATACAAACCACTTACTTAATTACTTACTTAGAGCGTGCTCCATGTGACAAATCGTTTATTACGCGCCACAGCTGTACCGGCAGGCACCGCTGTAGCGCGTATTAGCTATGGCGATTCTGTCTGTCTGTCCGTCCGTCTGTCACGACCCAGTACGGATTCAAGGCCAGGTGAGATAGAGACTCCGGGTCTTCACCATATGATAGCCTAGGGTCTCTAGTTTCTAATGAGGTAATCTTGGTGCCGCTGGGTGAGGAGATTACCCTCGCACGAGGGCATCAGAGAGCGGTACCCCCCTTAGAAATCGTTATTTTACCACTATTGGCTCATCTAGCGTGAAAACGGTTGCAGATAGACAGACTTGCTGCATATCATAACAAGCACTGCCGACGTTCTTTCCAGTGGCACCAACATCGATGACCTTGAACGACCTTGAACCCCCTAAATAGGGGTTTTTAGTGATCTTTTTAGCGAGTTTAGGCTGCAGTACACATTTTAAGACTGAATTGCGCCGAAATCATGCAAGATAGACCAGGACAACCTGCGTATGAAATGTTCGGCATTAAACGTAGATTTCAACGGTGTAATGTTTGACCCCCTAGGACACAGACTTGCTGCACATCATAACAAGCACTGCTGGCGAGCTTTCCGGGGGTACCAACATCGATGACCTTGAACGACGTCGAACCCCCAAACTATGGGTTTTAAGTGATTTCTTTGCTATCTTAGGCTGCGACGCACACTTAGAGTGAATTTTTCGCTGAAATATACTTGAGATAGACGAAGACAATCTGCGTACGAAATTAAACTGATGCTGTGGCGCGTTTCATGAGCATTAGCTCAGATTTCTTGCATCGATAAGCAGTGATGACAGACGAAATGAAGATCAATGTCGAATGTAAGGCTATACGTATACATCAACACGATGTCATCAAATGATCACATCCTCGCAACGTATCCGGCAAGCGTCGACAGACACATCTGTTGCGCGTTAACTGACAACATCTATATATACAGTACATACACACACGGCGATATCATCTAATCACCTCGACACCTCCCTATTCCGCAACAACATGTCACAACCTTTGACCGCATCTTCGCCGATATAGGATCAGCGACGAACAAGAGACAAAATATACCGATATGTACACTTAGATACTGGCAGATGCAGACAAACCACACTAGATTTTATCTACTATATTTGGGTAGACTGCAACTGAACCAGATAATACGGCCGCTCCTGTGTCACCGCAGAAGTTAATTTGTGGTATCCGTATTCGTTATCGTCAGTGTTTTTTTTTGTCGTACGTTCCATATAAGCATACTTGTATTCTTAGTTTTTACGCGCCACAGCACTATACCGGCAGGTACTGCTGAGAGCGCGTATTAGCTATGGGAATTCTGTCTGTCTGTCTGTCACGACCCGGTATACGGATTCAAAGCCAGGTGAGATAGAAACTCCGGGTCTTCACCATATGATAGCCTAGAGTCTCTAGTTTCTTACGAAGTAATTTGGTGCTTCTGGGTGAGGAGAGCCCCCTCGAATGAGGGCATCAAAGAGGGTGCCCCCTTTCAACGGTGTAAGGATTGACCCCCTAGGTTCAAGGAGTCCTCCATACGAGCGCATCAAATTAATTTGGGTACCCCCTTGAAAACGTGCAATTTCTGCTACTGTCGACTAATCTAGCACGAGAATGGTTGCAGATAGACACAGACTTGCTGCGTATCATAACAAGCACTGCTGACGAGCTTTCCGGGGGTATCAACATCGATGACCTTGAACGACCTTGAACCACAAAAATATGGGTTTATATGATTTTTTTTGCTATCTTAGGCTGCGACGCACTTAGAGTGAATAGAGTGAATTTTCGCTGACATATACTGGAGATAGACCAAGACAACCTGCGTACGAAATTAAACTGATGCTGTGGCGCGTCTCATGAGCATTAGCTCAGATTTCTTGTAAATGACGGAGGGTAGGTCGCAGACTGTGACTATACAGGAAAGCGTAACTATTGATTTTGCTAAATAGAATCTTCGTTTTAATGCATAAAGTCGATTATAATGCATCAGCATCACAACATCGCCGTGCACGTTACATTAACTATAATTAAAGTCAATGTTCCTTTCGTTGATTCGGGTTTTGTCTGTTATGTACACCGTGTCTCAAAAAAACTGTGGCAGTGTTATTTTTTGAATAACGCCGTGAAACACTGGCCGATTTAAATAATGTTTGGCACGGAACATCATGAAGAAACTTGTCGTAAATGACTATGGTTTTACCCACCTCACTTTAATACTGTTTCTACACTACCTTGTGAAATGCAGAAGTTGTAGTTTGGCCGTTTACAACAATAAGTTCATACTGGGTAGTGCATGCATCGGTTCAGTTACTGTTTCAAGACGGTGTTTACTGCAAACGACAAACAGTTGATTAACGGTTTAAGGTGGTTAAAAGGTTACAGTTCACGAAGGTTTTTTAAGGCTTTCTGCAGAAAAATTAGACGTGCAGAGGACTTGACTACTTGCTTTCAAACATTGACCAATATGGGACTGCGGTAAGAGTTCCAAGCAGTGGGCAACCGCACACTGTATGTATGTCTGGCAACACGATCTGAAAGCGGATACGATTAATGTTGAACAAGTAACGACTTTCAATGATTTTGTGGACTCACAATGATTTTCTGAGCCGACGCAGGCGCTACCCAGTAAACGGCCAAACTACGACTTCTGGATTTCACAAGGCAGTGTAGCAACAGTATTAAGGTGAGGTAGGCAAAACTACAGTCATTTACGTCAGTTGTCTTCGTGATGTTGCATGCCAAAAATTATTAAAATCGGCCAATGTTTCACGGAGTTATTAAAAAAAACATTGCCACAGTTTTTTTGAGGCATTTATATTTCATTAATGCATACGTTTCTTTCTTGCTCGAATTTTGAAAATTTTTCATTCCGGCTGATTCGGTTTACATTCCGTTTCAGTGTGACTGGGGCTTTAATATGCACACTCTGTGTACGATGCACATGATAATTAATACTAATACTACTAATAATAATGACGTGAAACCAATCGTAGCCTATAATCACAGAATATCTCATTTCAGTAGAGGGTGAAACCGAACTAAGAAGCTGTGAAAAGGAAAAAGAGTGGCTAAACGATGAAAAGTCACAGCAGAAAGACGTGACCAAGAGCCGAACGCAACTACATCACTTAAGAGCTTTTGCTTTGGGGCACACGAAAAAGCGGCCAACATACATGACTGATAGGCTACTATAACCGTACACAGTCGATGACTTGCGTGCTATCGACGTGAACCGTTATTCCAAACTGCGACTGCGCCACGAACCAATATCAGTCGATCAGTCAATCAATCAATCACCTTCAATTACGTTAAGAGCCAACGCAAAGCGGCTACAGTAACAACATAGTTACGCATAGTTACTACAGTGAACAACTAGAACTCATCAGAGTACAGCCTGCGTTCGAGATAGACATGAGTCTCTTTTAACGGAGGTTAGAAATAACTCCGCTCATCAGGCTTGCTGTTTCAAAAACCAGCGACTGCAAACGACGAGAAAGCATTGAGGTATAGACACTCGGAAACATAGGGGGCCTAAAGGTGTTATTGCATTTCTTCTTCGTTATTATTGCCGATTTCACAGCGTGTTGGGCCTTGGCAGATAGTTTACGAAGCTGAAAGTACCGCAGGTTTTCCTACAGTTGAGAAATGTATCGTCAGTGAAGCGCTGATGCGTTGCCTAAGCCCGGCGCGACAATTGATTTATCGTGCGTAACTGCGCCGTCGGGGACGCCTGCATACGTCATCGACGACGTCACATTATCATCATCGTCATCATGATGACGTCATCATCGCTGTCATCGCATCAGGAAGCGCATGGTGTGCACACCGCCGCTGAATCCGCTTCAGCGTTTAGGCCCAAACTCCATCAGTTCGATTTATTGTGGACTTGTCGGACAACAAATCGTATACAATTGCGAGCTGTGCAAAGTCTCGGCATGGCAAACTGTTGTAGATTAAGTGTGTGGTAGTCTTTCGATTTTTTTCATGCCTACTTGTTGTGCAACTTGTTGCGGATCTGCTACAGACTTTCGATCTGCTTTGTCCTACAAGCTGCTGTACAGCATGCTGTACAACAAATCAACAACAAATCAAAGCAAGTGGAGTTTGAGGTGTAGTCTATTGGTGACACAACCAGGGATTATTGCAAAAGAAGTGGACCAGCTGCTACGTGGATTCAAAATACGCGTACAGTCGCTTTCGATTTGTGTAAAACGACTTTGGTAGATCTTAAACGGCCATTGCACAATACCTGTGTTTTCGGAGCCCGTCATAAAAATTGAATGACGATAGACGCAGGCTACAGAGACTGCAGTCAATGGCAATACAAAGATTACGTAGACATTTGAGGCAGGTTCCCCGGAGTGGAGTGGGCGATCCACTGTCCACCATTGGCTTTTTACTGACCCAAAAAGTGATCTTAAGCAACTCTGAACAACCATTTTGCTTCAAATTGTTTATGGACCCTTACCGCATAGCATATCTCTGAGCTGTGTCCCGTGGAGACAACGGCGTGAAAACAACCAAAGATACGCGAATATCATCAGCAGCAGAAATGAGGTCAGGGACTCTGGTCGCGGCAACGCAAGGCTTACGTGGATATTTGTGGATGTTCGCCGGAGATGAGGCGTCACACCACTGCGTCACACGACAGTGGAGTCGTTTACCAAAGTACGGTCTGCCTAAACGCCGCAGATCACCGCAGGTCAACCGTACATCAGCTCAGGCCACAGAAACAGCCCATAGCGGGGTTTCCATCCAACGCAACGCACGCAACGTCAGGAGCGTAACGAAATGACGTCATTATTCGATAGGCCAATCACAGCCGCCAGCAACGACGGCGTATGCCGCTGGCACGCTGCCAAGCTGTGACAGACACGCCATAAAATACGAAATTTGATTTGCATCACAAATTGCATAACAAGTAAAAACAAACCTACTAAAATTTGGACGACTATTTTAAACCTTAAACAACGAGTTTAGCTGGAAAGAGGACAGCTTGGTTCCTATTGGCTGGAGCTTGCGATTCTTACGTTAGTTGCGTTTACTGTGTTCATTGCGTTGCGTGCGTTGCGTTGGATGGAAACCCCGCTTTATATATATAGTTAGCCTAGTGATCTGATGTGATCTGCGATACCATAGACTGATCTGTGGCCACTAATACCCTGTTTACATGACGAAGCTAGTTTGACGAGCTGGCTCCACGAGCTAGCTCGTCCAGCTAGCTTCGTCGCGTAAACTGGGTACAAAATAAGCAATTTCTGGGATCTGAGCTAATCTGCGGTTGATTTGCGATTGATCTGCAATGTTCAGGCAGACCCCTCAAGTAAGACGCATTGCGTGCACGTAGACGTAGCTTGTGTACATAATAAAGTCTAAGGGCGCTCACACATGTGCGATGAAATAAAATTAACTAAAATAAAATAAGATTAAACAACAATAAAACAACGTATTTTGTTCTCTTGCAGTACACGCGAACCTCTGCGATAAAATACTTCTCTGCAAGCTTGTAGCGCCTCGTTTCGCTTTGTGATAAACTGTAAACGCAGTCGACGGCGACCGTCTCCAGTTGTTTTGTTTTATTTTGTTCCATCGCACATGTGTCAGCGCCTTAACCAGGCTACGACGAAATGATGATACGTCGTTTTATCTGCGATAACTGAGATTCCTGTGTTATTTATCGATAAACTGTTTAACACGTTGAGCTCGGAAGACTACTTGAGTATCGTGCTTGGTTGGGAATTTGTCGACGGATCCGCGCGTAGATTAGTAACGAAATTGCGGATTAAAAGCGATCTGATCCGCACACCTCCGCCGACGGTATCCGGTCATTGCCGCATGAATGCCCAACGTCCACGCGTCGTCGACTGTTGACATTGTTTTATGATCCGCCGCGGTCCATATACGACCACGCCACGCCACACAGACGCGTGGCCAATGACAACGCGCTCGTCGTAAACTGCGGGCGGGCGTCAAAACGACTAATGACACCGACTCTAGTTCTGCCGGGTGTTACTGTCAGAATTTTATGTCGGGGCAGTGCTTTACAACTGGCAGTGTCAGATGTCATATACTGATCGACGCCTATGAAACATCTGGTGGCGGTATGGCTCAGGCGGCGTTGATAGGCCTACATCTGCGATAAAACTACAACAAAATTAGCAAGAAACCCAATTGTCGCTAGGATAGCTGGCAATATGCGATTGTTTTTTTTGCGGGGGGGGGGAGATCTGGAACCATATTTTGGAAAAACAGATGTCTGTAGGGGCTCGGCGATTGTACTGTTAGATATCGCGTTGGCAAGTTCCTATAGACTGTCAATAATAACCATGCCGCTAACTCAAGCGGTTTGGTCGCAATTCGCAATGCAAATATTTGGGGTGCAGTCAGTACCGCGCTTTGGGGGAAATGGGGAGTTGTAAGGAGTCCGAATTGGTACCATGAGCTAACGGTCGGGCAACCCTATTTGCTTCTTCAAACACTTATTCGCTAAGACGTACCGTTTAGCCACAATACATATATACGTTACAGACAGACAGACGACAGACGGACACAACATCGTGCCATAAGCGCGACCGTTAGTACGGTGGGCTAAAAATCGCATGCGATAAACATGCAACTTAAAACCGTTTTATCACGCATGCGTATAGCCGCCGCCTTAAGTGGCAACATCGTTCACGGCATTATCGTAATCAGAAATACTTATTTAATGCATGAAAATAGTGACGTGTTTGGGGGGATACGTCGACCGCGTTAGAACTGAGATTTATTTATTTTTTATTGAATTCATCAACCAGCATAATACAAATCATGATACGGAAGTACAAAATAAAACGCGAAAATACGACACAGAAATAAAACCGCTCATGTGAGGCCAATGGAACAAAATGTCGGTACTATATACCACAAAAATAGAATAATATCATAAACTGTATAAAAACGCACATTAAGCATATTAAACCAAAAACTTTAAAAACTTAAGACTTACCAAGCAGCACAAATAATAAGTCAGCAATTCTTAAATAAACGTGAATTATTATTTCGCACAAGAGCAGCAAATAAACGGTTCCACAATGAAATCACACGAACAGAGAAAAAATAGACGCGAACATTTATACGAGAATCAGGGTAGAACAACTTTAGTGGGTGACCACGTGTACCGTTGGGTTGACTTAATTTTAGAAAAAAAACTGATAGAAGGGAATATTAGCCAGCGTATCGACAAGTTTGTAACACATGGTAAGGTCTGCGTCGCGTCATTTCCAGTATGCTGAATTCAATTATGCTGAATTCGATTATAGCCATTTCCAAGCCAATTTCTAAGTTTTTGACCATCCAATTTGTATAAACAAAATGGCCTTCAAAATGCCATTTTAGACACTTTCTTTGCAGAAGCATTTGCAATTTAAGAATCCAAGACCTTATCGACTTTAAACTGTACTGTGTTGCGGCTGGGTTTCTTACGCTTTTAATTGCATACGTAACAACAGCTACAATAGCCTCTAACGCTTATTTCTCTTTATCGCAAGGTTCGTAGGCCTAACTTCAGAGACGCTAGTGGCAGGTAAGGCCTTGGGTTATTACAAAAGTACACCAAAAAGTGCGTAAAACGACGCAAGATTGTCACTATATATGCACGCTGTCAACTCTGTGACAAGTCACGAGTCGTAAAAAACATCCCTTTTTGCACGCCAGTAGGTCAATCATCTGCCGCAAGGCAAGAAACTCCCGACTCAATATGTGTTAGCACAGCGTATGTCCTGAGGCTAAAACGCTGATAAATCTGATCGGCTGCTGAGTCGACGTATGTTATAAATCGGTTTTAACTCTTGCCCGCTCAAAGCATGTATAACGAGGGAACTCCTATACTCGTCGTGCCTGACTTTTCATGTGATTTTTTTCTTTAGTACGGATTGTATAATACTGTGTCTAAAAAACCACACCGCTTCATCTTTGACGAAAACTCGGTAAAAACATCAGATCGCAATAATTTTTGGCACACCTATTATTAGACTATTGACCACCGAAAGACCGTTTATTTCTATGTAAGTGTTCCTCTGGAAATCACAAATTTAACCTCAAATTGTAAATGTTTTTAGTGTTGCTATGTTTCCGTATGAGCACAAATTAAATAAACTAATAAAAGTGCATAAAACTGTCTCATGCATTTGCCTACAATAAGATTGCAAACAGGAAAATATCGATAATCTCAAAAACAACTTTATCGTCGGCAATAAATCGTGTGTTACTTAAATCATGAGTAAAACAATGTAATAATTATATTTTCGTAATAAATTGCATTACATTCTAACCATTTACTGTACTTACATTTATTTAGCCGCCCGCAACGGTAGTTAGCGGAAGGCTATATGTTTTACGCATGTTTATTTATTTAGCCGCCCGCAACGGTAGTTAGCGGAAGGCTATATGTTTTACTCGCGATGTTTTTTTTTATTTTTTTTTGTTTCAACGCCGTATCTCCGAACTCCCTGGGCCGATCGGCGTGAAA
>Ga0209052_1000362_pt1 | contig 13900 bp, 9 predicted proteins | sample WorMetHEROISLAND_2_FD_187409 | JGI IMG/M metagenome (GOLD analysis project Ga0209052, IMG submission 187409) | Marine gutless worms symbiont microbial communities from Max Planck institute for Marine Microbiology, Germany - Olavius sp. 4 HERON... | ecosystem: Host-associated > Annelida >...
CAGGGGGGGGGGGTGGTGCAGGTGTACATTTCAGACGTACATTTTCAAAGTGTTATGGTGCTAGGCCCCCTGGAACAAACATTATTCTCGCTTATGGCCCGTAGAGCGTCCCAAAAAAATTCCTGATGTTGTACGCCGAACGGGAGACAGGCACAAGGGTTGTATGGCCATGAGTATATGCAGTAATGTTAGTCACGTGGCCTTGGCGTTAAAGGTTTGACCTTGGCCTAAAGTCAAGGCCAAAATATTGGCGGACTGGCCTATAGTAAAGCTACAATTTAATTCGCCTTTTACTTCCGTCGAGTGGATATTTCAAGATCCACGTTCCTTACTTGCTTATAATGGGCGTCCAGTAGAAAAGCAGGTGTTCATTACTTCATCTTTTATCTTCAGCCTTTGCATTGTGGGACGGCCTTGGCGTTAAGTGTTCTGGCCTTGCTAACAATTAACATCACTGGTTGTATGAGTGCAGACTCACAAGCAGAATCTCGACGGCGCCGACGATGTACATAGACGAAGCGGCCGACGTGCCGAGGTAGAACAGGACACCGACTGCGCCACCGAACTCCGGCCCAAGTGACCGTGATATCATGAAGTACGACCCGCCACTGGACACCACACCGTTCGTTGCTATTGCACTCATCGAGACCGCAGTCGTCAACGTCTGCAAACAACCATGCCGCTGCTAACTCAAACTGATCACGGCCAAACTCCACTGGCTTCGATCTGTCGTGAATTTGTTAGACAACAAGTCGTACAACAAATCCACAACAAGTTGCACAACAATTCCACATAAAAATCGAACGCCTGCAACAAATCCCCAACATCCTGGCATGTCGGTATGCTGTACGGTTGCCGGACAAATCGACGACAAATCGAGGTGGAGGAGTTTGTACTTAACCAAACTGCAAACTCGAATTCCATCAGATCACCTTCAGCCAAATCTCCGTAAAGTTGTCGGCAGAAAAATAAAGTATACGGCAATTGTCGGAATTAACGAGTAAATTAAGTATCGAAAACCTGCTTCCGATTCGTCAGCAACACGGTCGGTGATCCGGTTTTAAACTGGCTTTAGGGAGACAAAAGTAAGGAATTTGGACAGTCAACAGTGAAATAATATATATACAAAATACACATGTGTGCACACATACATGAACATACCGGTAATTGTAGAAAAAGCTACGCTGACAGAGAGTTATAATAGACTATACTCGTACATACACAACAGCAGCAAGTGAAGACGATGACGAAGGCTTGGAGCCAGCCGGCAGCGCCGACAACCCAGACCATACGAATGAACAGAATGACGCCGAAGATGTTCTGAATGCACGGGAAGTAGACGCCAAGCACTGTGCCGAGTTTCTACCGACACACCAGCAAACTACGTCACTAATAATATTGATTAACACCGATCTGCCCGACACTAAAAATACCATGCACAGGGTTGGCCAAAAAAGTCACACCATTGTAGTATTTGAGTTTCCTCTCTTGTTAGATGCACTATATTTGTAACTTCTCGTACCATTTTCATTGAATGGCATCGTTCTTCGTCTGCCGATGTAAACAAGTTCTGTTTTATGCGAATAAATTGTATAATTTAGTCACGTTCGTTGGTTTAACTAACGACGAACGCTGTTTGATTCACAATCTGTGCGTGGAGAAACACTGGGGTTCCGAAAGAATTATGAAAATGTTTTCAAATTCGTAAGCACGTTTAAACTGTGGATAATTGATAGCAAATATTAACGTTGTTCAGACAGTATATACAATGGTGTTTTGCAGTTTACACGGCATTATATTGACGTACTTGAACGGGGTGTCACTTTTTTGGCCAACCCGCTATATAGTATGTATAATGCTGCTTAATGCATAGCCTATGTACGCTCCCGCAACAATTACTTTTAGGTGGCTTGACGGTGTAACGATTACGATGCTGGACTTATGATCAAAAGGTCACGAGTTCGACTCCCGGTCTGGTTGCTATCAAGTGGTTACTACTTGGATGTGTGACTGTCTGCGGACAGGTAAACCATCTTGGTATATGACTAACCACCAAAATCAATTCAGCCTTTCATCCCTCCGGGGTAGGCAAGCCGAGTACTGCTTGTCTGAAGGTGGGCGCGTTCACCTGTGCATGCAGGTAACACGGTGTGATCCCATATGGCAGATGACGCTCCGTAGCACTGTGATGGGTTACCACTACAAGCTACAGACGACATTTAGGCGTTTGACCTTTACTCTTACTATCGCATTATGCCTCATTTCTCTATTACTGTTACAGGTTAACACGCTTATAAAAACGAAGCGAAAATTCGAACTATGAATATCAATTCTTTCTCTAAACGCGAATCAGTTTTAACGCTTAAATTAAATTTACTGCGTTGGGCTGAAAGACCCACCTGCAACAACTTCAATATTTTAAAACGGTCTAATAACGGTTTAATACATGTAAGATGAGTTCTGTAACATATGCACGCAGCCATGGGCGACTTTTGACTTTAATACGTTATTTTTAAGTATAACACGTTTCTGCTATATGTCAGTAAATTACCTAGTCTGCCTACGCTGAGCACGTCGATCTCGTTTAAGCCTCGAGCAATCCAACCCTATAAGCCTTATTTACGACTGAGGTGGCATCATTTTCATTTACCCCCAGAAGCTACCTTTAGACTTGCTAAAGGGAGTCACACTATTCCGCAGGACACCAGGTTCTTAATGGAAAACTGCGAACATTCTCTATAAAATGAGACTATCACTTAGTAAATGATACATGTATTTGCTGCTTTTAATAAAAATACTGTTTTCCTGCATTCATGTCGCGTCATTTGTTGAAAATAAGCGTCAAAGGTGATTCTATTAGTCTATTTTTGCGTATTTGCAATTGACAAAATCGTCCTTTGTGTTAACAGTTGTACTATTTCGTTAAAAGTAGCCTACAGTGAAAATGATAAAAATTACGTAGGCCTAATCCTTCAAAAAATTTTGCCGCTATGATTACGAAAATCCGAAAACAATGATTGCGAAAATACGACTTGTATAAGAGGGTAATTTTTAGTCACACCCTGTACGATACTATGGCAGTTTTGTCACGGTGAACTGTGTATATGCATGCGCTTCCGGCGAGCGTCTTAACCCTTAAATGCCGTCTGGGGTCGATTCGACTACACTCGATCTTCGTCATGTCACTGTGTGCACAATATTGTCAATAAAACAAACTGAAACTTGGTGAATTTGTCTAGCTTTTCGAGCTGCTGTCAAAAATGGTATTGACGTTAACAACAATCTGATGGTTGTATAGTTACAACACTGCGAAATCAAACGTTACGTTGGCGACCCAATGGGTCGATTCGACATTATGTTACGGCTATAGTATGTGGCGACGCCTAGAATTCATATTGTCTTTCGTTAGCAGTGTTATTATTGTATTATCTGGATGTCATTCTACAACGGTTCGTATCAGTAATTTTTTTTCTGACAATGTGTAACTGTGACGTTTGAATTTTATAATTGGGATTTTTGCACAGTTTTATATCTCCAGCCACAATGTCGCCCTTATACATCATATATAAACTGAACAGCTTTTGCATAAATATTTGCATTTATATTGCCGCTTGAAGTAATGCGAAGCTGAATGAAATCTGATGGTAGAACTACTGCAACTGCTACAACAACAACAACAACAACAACAACTACTACTACTACTACTACTACTACTACTACTACTACTACAAAGACATACAGTGTGTGTAATTATCTCTTATGCAAACCGAGTTATAGCCAATTTTCGGCCAAATTTTCCTAATTTTGTTGCCATGGCAACCAGGGTTGGTCGTGGTAATATCAGACTCACATCATTCAGTAACCCGACCTTGAAAACCCCCTGTATTAAACGCAAGGATCTCGGTGATATCTCATATACAAGCCGAGGTATAGCCTATTGCGTCAAAATCATGTCAGGCTTGCAGTGCCAATGCTGTCGGTAACAGCAAGCCGCATTGGCTGTTGCCTGAACTGAATTAGCGTAGGAAAGCACGCAGACTTGCCTGTTGTTCTGAAGAGCCTGACACTATTGGCAACATCTCGTTTATAATAAATGCATCAATGTTCACCATATCACTCATTTGTTCATTATTTTACATGGAGATAATGTAAGACTACTTTTGCTCGCACGGTATTTGAACAGTTGTGTAGAAAGAAAATTTATGCTGTTGAAGTCACGTTTATATCTACATATGAACTGAAATATGTGAAAATATGCATTTTTATCCTAATTTCAACTACTGCCCGATATTTAGACTACTCGCGAATAAGGCCGAGTCACTTATTTGTCGGCAGTTATTGAACAGATCTAGGCTATAATAATAGACCTACAGTTGAAATGCGTGGCGTATTCGAGATATTGTTCGCAATACGTCATTATTTTTGCCCGGCGTCTGAGGGTTAATGAAACAGAAAAGAAAGCGAAGCTGACGTCGTTGCGGAGCAGTCGAGGGGCAGAACTAGCGCTCTCGTAATTAACGCTGCAACCCTCGGAGGAAACAACATTTTCGTTCTGTGCGGCGGAGAGGCGCGCGGAACCTTGATGGATGGTCGTTTCAACGCGCAAACACACACCGCGGAAAGCTCGGTCGACGCTCGCTGGCTTGATCGCTAATACGCGCCGGCAGTCGACTCCACCGAGTATTGGCTATAGCGAACATTAGCGCTTTCGCCCGGCGGACCATAATGCCATCAGACGCGCGCAGACATCAGAAAACGTGATACGAGAACCCGAGTGTGGGTGGACGCACAGTGTTCATCTGTCAATTAACGCAGATTAAGAGAAATCACCAATCGGCGTAAGCTTATCCAGAGTCGAAGTTTTGTACGTGCGTTAAATAAGTGGTCACATATTTTACCGCGCAACGCTATGCAGGCGACATTCTATTCGTCTATTCGTCCGTCTGTACGTCACACTCGCAGTCTTTGTCAAAACTGACGGAGAAGATATAATCACGTTGTTAAACTTGCCAGCAATTTTATCATTTGATCGAACTAGTCAGTCTCACACGAAACGCCACGTCGCTCTCACCGGCAATTAGAAAGAACAAGATATGTTGCGCACGTAGCGCAGTGTACGACCCGCTAACGCGTTGCGTGCCTATGACGATGATTATCTGCTTCCGTATCTGCAGCTGATTAGTGAAGCTTCGCTGCTAATGAGTGCTCAGTTAGACGCGGTATTTATGGTAATAATAAAGCCAACGTACGGCTATTACAGCAATTCCCTGCTCAATAGGTTTTGTGTAACATATCTGCAGTCTGGCCAGGGGCCGATCCAAAACAATGTTTGGGAAAACTGTGGCACATGAGTCGAGTGAGACACCAAATGAGTCGATAAGAAGGAATGTGTGGGGGGGGCAGCCAGCTGGATGATGCAATTACGAGTATTTCATTACTACTTCGACCTCCTACCTCTCACCACAGTGTCTGCAGTGTTACAGCCGCCCATAATCTCACTCCAGTCAAGTGTGACGGTTGAAACGCGTCTCGCGTCTGTTTATAACACGCCCGCCCTGGACAGAACACAACGCCGATCACAGTCACGAAATAATCACGTTCCAACACGGTCTATATGCCTCGTTACACGCGCATAATACACTCTGGATCGTGACGAAACGTACATGCTTGTATTTGTAATGGCGGCATTGAATACGTACAGCTTTCTGAGTGTTGTTGGTCTGGTTTCGTCGTCGGCGTCTGCGCAGACAGCCGAGCGGCGGCTGGCGCGGTGTGTCGCTGTCGTCGTCGACTGGGTCGACGGTGATGTTGGGCAGGACGCCGCCGTCGTAGTTGGCCAGACGGTGAATGATGCGTGACACCAACGGCCGGTCATCGACGTCATCATCCTGCACTCGCCATCACAACACGTATTAGCGTCGTCGCACGGTGCAGCGGGGGCCAACTGCACCCCTTGCCCCCCTCAATTTTAGCCCATCGGAAAATTCTCTTCTTGTTGGAAAGCAAAGAAGAATTTGCTCTCTACCGAAGAATGAAATTTATCATCTGTATTTCACACTACTGCTGAGTGCATTTGAAGTGTAATTTCTTAATGCAGACAGATACACACTGTACGAGCAGATTCCGGGTTACTTTTCTACACATGCGATATGCAACAGACAATTCAAAGTGAACGTCATTGCTTGTTTTCATTACAAATTTTGCTGCGGAAAATTTGCAGTTGTCTGTCGGAAATCGGAATATTGCAACTTTTTGCCCCCAAATTTTTAAACCGACGCCGCCGCTCGGTATTAGACGCTTGCTTGCTGCTGCTGCAGCTGATATCACGAACATGGCATGCACATTGCATGCTATCCTATCGTTACACCTGCTTCCTAGTTATGCTCGCCCTCCCTGTGTTCGTATATGACAGGCGACCACAAAGGCGTATAATTTACGCATGATTCTTTTCACAAACAACTTTTTCTGACGTTTATAAACCGATGAAATTTTGTCTCACGATCAGCAATAGAAGTAGTGCTGTTGAATTTAGTTGAAGCGCCCTATCCCTAAAAATTAGGTCTCCATTTTCATTTTTTTCGCTTAGTACATCACAATTTTGCGCTGACAATCCGATACGCCGAAAACATCAACAGTGAAACAGTATAGTGCCAATCACTTACAATCGATTGCAGTCTGTACCAAATTGGAGAGAGAGAGATAGAGAGAGATAGAGAGAGAGAGCAGGACTGAAAATAAGAAACGTTCCAACGAAAACCGTGTTCAAGCCGTTTGGCCTCACAATTTTACGAATTTTACGACGTCAATATGTAACATAAAAAGTGTACAACTAAAAACGATTATCACCGAAGCCGAAGATCGCTCTCTGTACGGTATCTGTATGAAATCATATAGGGGGCGGATTAACAATAAAGGGAGAACACTTTCACCGAAAACGAGCTGAGGCTGCTTGATCGCTTGCATTAAACATGAATCCCAGAGTCTTCTTAATCTTCTACGAAACTGGGGGTTTTCAGGTAGGTTTATTTAACGATTTTATTCAAACTTTCATTCGACCGACCCTCGTTGTCACAGTGGTTTAAACACTGAACTTGAAATTGGCCATAACTCCACTATAAAATATGTCTCTAATGCAAGCATCCGACCGCAGGTATTTAGGGTTGGCAAATCCAACAGCGCTAGCCAAATCTATGTCAGATCAACCTCATACAACCGATTTTTTTCGCATTTTGTTATATAATTTTGGCGTTTGTCATACGATGGCGGGTAACCGTGGGCATTGCCACGCATTCCAGCTAGTACAAATGTTCGTCATGGGTCGCGATTTTGTGTCCGGTCTCCTTTGTACGCAGGGCTAAAACCAAAAAACCTTTACAACTTTGAATACCAAAAAAGCTAGAAAATCTACATAAAACCACCAAAAACTTTTCCCGAAGAAACTAGGTTTTCCAGTGCAATAGCGCACTGGCTGCTGCTGCTGCTGGGCTGACAGACTGACACGTTCATCTCTCGGCATTATTGACCTGACTGACTGACTGACTGACTCGTCGCCGTGCAAATGACACTGACGATCACAATCATTTCCGTCATCACGCGATGCTCAAACTCCGCGAATCATTCCACAAAGAATATTGCGAGAAAAAAATGTCCGTTCAGCAGCAGAATGACGTCAGAATGACGTCAGAGTCCCATTCATCCGGCATCTGATGCATGTTGACGACTTGACGTGACTCGCACTGTTTGCTGCTGTAATATTTGCCTCTAGCCGCACGCTGCTTGTGCTTTCGGAAATCCCGTCGGACAGGATTAGGCAAATCCGTCCAGATATTATAGATCGTTCGTTTAATGAACTCGGGAGGTATAACAAGAGTCTGGGCGTGAGCAGCGCCACTCAGCATCAATCTTCTTCTTCCTGCTGGCGCATGTTCGCGTATAATATGTTTTTAATTATTTAATCAATAAAAATAGGCAACGCGGAGAGAATAATGCAAATAGATTGGCCTTGTACGTGATTAATAAGACATTCTTTGCTGAAATTGATCATCTGTAATAATTTACCGCTCCTTTGGTCTCCATTACAATTACTGTTTTTAATGCATTGTAACTGCTGTAGTTTTCACTATTTTGTTTTCTTTTGGAATACTACATATAAAATAGTTACACGTACATTTACTAACTTAAAATTGACTTATTTATTAACTCATAATTATGTATAATATAAACGCGTACATGTTCGTACGAAGGCCCACATATATATATAACCTTAAAATGTCCTAACACGAAAATTACGATATCTCATAAATGCGCGAATATTTTTGTACCAAATTTTGCTCATTTGTTTACAAGACAACTGTGCACAAGTTTGCTGTTTTGTGCTGTATATACTTGACATACGCCAAATTGACGCACACTTCAAGAACGAATTTTGCAACTGTACAGACTGTACAAAAGGCTGATTTTATTATTAATGTTATTCCTAAAACCATTTTTGTTGTGACGTCATTGTGACATTAGGCATAATTAGCCTATTTGATTTACTTTGAAAAAATGATAAATTTTTCAATATTTTAAGTCATAATCGCGGTTAGAATAACAGATTTGGTCATGGGTAAAATATCCTATGAAACCAAGATACGGATTCAGACATTCCACGAAATTAGTTTTGGACACTGAATAATTGTTACAAATTTTCTTGAAAAGGGTTGGAAGCTTAGCTCGGAAAAAAGCAATATGTTTACCATTTTTCATTAGCTAGTTAAGCTTATGCAGCACTTAAAGAGTTTTTCAGCGTTGGAAATTCATGAGAAGTTCGATACATTACGCTGTTGACTAGCGAAAATCAAACATTAAATTTGGTGCTGTGCAACTTCGCCAAATATGACCTAAATGTAGCAAAATTAAACAAACTTATGAAGCATTGTGTGCTAAATAAACGAGGAAAAATGTGTGTGAAAATACTCTTACACTACACAGATATCGTGATTGTCGTGTTGGGTTATTTTATTGTGACTCACCCGGTATACATTTGTGTATTACCTATCAGTTGCGTTTTGTCTATATTCATGTAATATCTGTGCACTGTCACTATAAATTAAAAATAACTTACTTACTTACTTATTATATTAACATTTAGAAATGGACGCAAAGACAGGTAGGGGTATTAGAATCCATGACATGTAGGTATCATCGCGTCTGCGCGAATGCTCTCGATAATCCAATCTCGCTGTTCTTTATGTACTATTGCTGCTACGGTCTCTGATGATTGAGGTGACAGCAGAATAATAGAATTGCATAGGAAACGAGACGCTGTATAGTGTGTACAGATACGTGCGTGGAACGAACGTCAAGACGTTCAAGCTGCAGCACAGAATGCAGCGACAGAACGCAAAAAATATCACCATTTTCGTCGCCAAAACACAAATTATTTGGCACAAGAATAGAATGTTTCAGTGTGCGACTACGTGTACAGTTTACTATGCCGCAACTAAAAAGAATTTGTATGCATCTACTGATAGCAGCTGCAGGCGGAGGCGTTGGGTGTATCACAGAAGACACGCCACACATGACTAGTATAGGAAATACACAATGCGCGGCCAGGCATCACCAATACAATGATGACACCGATGATACCGCTTAGCGGTAACCTATACAGTTATAACAACAAATAAAAGTACAGCAGTTGCAAAGTAATAAAAACGCACAATAATAATGGAGTCAGATATCAAAGAAGCGGTGAATTATTACAGATAATTAATTACGTCCGACTTCACCCATGTCGTGCATCGCAAAAGTGCAGAACTGGCCTTGCGATCAAGTGCATTATATTATCTCGCTACGTATTTGAGTTGACGCGTTTGTGATCAGTTTCCACAGAGAGTTCTAGAGCAAGTCCAGCGCAGCACGTCACTGCAGATACAAACCTGATAGAGCGTCATCTCGTGTCCACTGCAGTCAGTCATTAGCTGGTCACTCTCGACCGCGCCGTCGTCATCTCCTTCAACAAACAACAAACAACGCCAATTACAGCTCTGAAGCCCACGCACCTTCTTGAACATACGGTTAGCACGAACTACAAATGTCCACTGCCTGCTATATACCGCAGTACATGGTGACGCAGAACAAGTGGAACGCACATGCTATACACAATGTTCGATAACATGACCGCCCTTCACTGCATTGATCGAAGCTAATCGTTTCCAGAGCTGTCTGATTGCTAGATCTACGTAAGCAAGCAAGAAAGTAAGTAAATAAGAATTAAAAGTGCGCCTAAACGACAGCTGAGTTGGCTTAATCTGCCGTACGTTGCCAAAGTTAACATCGCCGAAGACTTCGAAGACACGAGGTGATCGGTGATCTGTGAGTTCCGTCCGTGAGAGAGAAAGGGAGAGAAACTAAGGAGGAAAAGACTTGGAGAAGAAATGAGTTTTCAGCTGCGAATGGAAGAGACCGTGGGACAGGTTGACAGCAGGTCTAGAATCAGAGGATGAGACGAGATGCATGACACAACTGACTGATGTGGAACATCGAGAGAAGGTTTATTCCACAACTAAGGTGCTGCAGAGTAAAAAAAACAGTTGGTGATCTTGACTGCATTGGAAGACGAGCAAAGGTAACCACAGCAGATCGTGGAGGCTGACTTGCAATGACGCTGCAAAGGTACTGGGGACTAGAAAACTGCAGAAGCTTATATTTGGTGGAAATGATTCTGTATTCAATGCGTTCCTGAACTTCGAGGCTCGAGCCAGTGGGAATTCGTAGAATCTGGTCAGAACTGGTCAGTTGCAACAACGGCACGAACAAGAGAATTCTAGACATGCTGAATGCGATGCAATTGAGTTTTAGAAAGGTCGTAGTACAGAGTGTACAAGAGATGTCCCAATCGCCTGTACGTTTCACTTTTTTTCTGCGCCAGCCGGTATATGTAGGAAACAGTGAACTCAAACTTTTATAAACTCCTGTACGTTAAATCGAGTACGCATCCTTCCCGAGCGTTGTTTATTAAACATTTCTATCTCCATTTTTCTTTGCTGAAAAACAAAAGTGGCAAGTACCAAGCAGTAGAACTGACAGCTTGGTAGTGCTCTAAGAGCGGTCCACAATAATGTGACAATATACAAAACGATAAAACGACACATCAGTTATGCTTGTCTGAGAAATTCAAAGTTTACACGTTCGATGGCACAGGAAAGAACTAAAATCAAACAGACAAATCCAACGTCGATAACATGCTCAGTGAAAAATTACACGTACATGTATACTGTGGCTATGGCTTGACGCCCAGAAGTTGAAATTTACGGCCACGAGCTAGTGTGTGGACGTATTGTACGGTGCGTTGTCTATACTGCAATAACGAAATGGATAAGTTAGGTATTGGACGGAAATATAAATACGAGTACTATTGACCAACGGCAAGCCATGAGCCAGTCTCGTGCTATGAAGCAGCGCTAACACAGTGAGCAAGCCAAGTCTGATATGACGCCAATAGGCAACTGTGATAGGCGAGACGCACACTGTGCTAGCAGCATCCGCAGCAGAGCTAATGGTGCGTGACGTCACGCACCGCATCATTCCTGCCGCCGCAGCCGAACCGTCATGCTAATCCACGCAGTTTTTAACATCATATGTACTGCATTAAATATAGATGTCTGTACGTGTGGCCGGTATACGCATCGTACGCACTAAAATGTCTTTAAAAGGCAGGCACAGACAAAGGATATTTGGTGCTGTATTACGTGGGCGTTTCATCACGGTCTAGAGTGCATTATGCGAGTGTAGCGAAGCATAATACACTCTAGACCGCGTTGAAACGTGCTTGTTTCATGACTGTGATCGACGGTGCGTTCTGCGTGGGATGTGCGTGTGATAAACAGACCCGAGACACGTTTCAATCGTCACGCTTGACTGGAATGAGATTACGGGCAGTTATAACACTCCGGTCATTGTGGTGAAAGATGAGAGGACTATGTATTGTAGGTCATGAAATAAAAAAAATTATACAATTTTGCTGGAATCTTAATTTCTGTACATGACTCATAAAGGCACACTAAAGAGTTTGCCGTGTTTACAAAGCGTGTTGAAACACGGAACAATCTGTCAAGCTCTCCAGTCATTCAAACGTCAAACATCTGTGATAAACAGGGTATCAGGACGTTAGGTATACTCTATTCAGGCTGGGTCCGGACGTTAGGGATACTTTGCGGGGGGTGTGGGCGTAGTGTGTGCGGTGTCGCGTCACGCTTGGTTGCGCTGTCTCGTGATTGGTTGGTGGGCGTTAACATTATAGACGTAGTGACGTACGCCCGGCGTTCCATGCCGTCTAACTAATCGGCATAAAATTTTCTCCACGTCGACGCGTATACTTCCATGCAGTCACTAGTCACTACCTCGATCGCGTCAGCTACTTGCTTGGATGCAAGTAGCTTCGGACTGACCATTAGGCTAAGAATGAGACTGTACGAGGATGGTGTTTGCGTTTTCAAACGTTTTTGCTGCACTCTATTACGCCAATGTGTACGATAACGTAGGCTTTTACTGGAGTTATACGGAGTTCATTTAAAGTACGATCGACTGTATGCGTTTGCTTGCATTGTTGTATTGCATTTTTAACTGGAATTGCTTTGAGATAGCTTAATAATCGGTGTTTATCAGTAATAAATGGGTTTTGGGGTTGATTAAATACAGCACAGCCGGATACCTTTGTTGATTTTTATGCCGATTAGTTAGACGGCATGGAACGTCGGACGTACGTCACTACGTCTAGAATGTTAACGCCCACCAACCAATCACGAGTCAGCGCAACCAAGCGTGACGCGACACCGCACACACCACGCCCCTACCCCCCGCAAAGTATCCCTAACGTCCGGACCCAGCCTGAATAGAGTATACCTAAGGTCTCACAACCGGGTTGATATTGCCGTCACTGGAGTGAGCAGTGACACGAGGTATAATGGAGCAAGCTGGTGCAGGCATTTGTACACAAGTAAACAGATCTCATCGGATTCTCACTCGCGATGGTTCATCGACGTGGTTGCACGCAGGGGTCAAACCTTAATATTTAACCTCTGAAAAATTCCCCAATGTCGAAAATTAGACCCAAAACTGGACCATAAAAATTTTCGACAAAAAGCGCATGTATAAAATTCTAGCCTATAGCCTTTAATCGTTATCGTAGCCCCATAAAGTCGTGTAGTGAATCGGCAATATGGCCTCGGGAATTTCAAATATGTGGTCTTTTTGACCCCCTGTGTACAAGTCACGTGACACGGAGCATGCGCAGTGAACTTGTGGCTTTATAACATTGACTGAACGCTACTTTGAGGCTTTATATTTCCATAACCGTGCAAGGTAGACATATGGTCATAATTGACCACCAATAGGAAAACATTATTTTAGTAATAAAACAGCGAATACATATGCTGTACAAAACAGCAGTTTATACTTTTTAACGGCGATATGCAGAGACTGACACACCGAAAACAGCAAAAATCATTAAAAGGTGATGTTCTTCAACAGCACGTTGGCAGCTAGTCCATGTGATGGTGGGTAATATCACCTTTTTATGATTTTTGCTGTTTTTATGTGTCAGTCATTGCATGTCGCCATTAACAAGCGTATAAATTGCTGTTTTGTACATTTATTAAATTTAAAAAATAGCCGTAGCACGAGTACGACTTTTATAATGAATAAATAAATAAAGAACAAGGATATAAAACTAACGCAGAAACACGAGCTGTAGTGAACATAACACCGACATGGCCATGGGTTGGGTTGACCCATGGGTTGGGTTGGTTTGGGTTACGAAAATGGACTCACGGCCATGTCTGGCATAACATGTACTTTATGCATCACGTGATGACGCTCTAGTTTGTAGTTAGTTACTTACTGGCCGGGGTTAGTGTGA
>Ga0209052_1000363_pt1 | contig 13844 bp, 14 predicted proteins | sample WorMetHEROISLAND_2_FD_187409 | JGI IMG/M metagenome (GOLD analysis project Ga0209052, IMG submission 187409) | Marine gutless worms symbiont microbial communities from Max Planck institute for Marine Microbiology, Germany - Olavius sp. 4 HERON... | ecosystem: Host-associated > Annelida >...
CTTCCCGTTCGTCTTGTCATTAAACCAGAATCTTGCAACTTCTTCAAAAGATTATTTAAACCTTTGACATTCCAACCTTTATCAGAGAATTCATGAACTAACTTTCTAGCTCTAAAAACTTTAAATTTATATAATTTTTTCATCAAAATGCGACATTAGCTGCGTCTGATTGCTGCATGATCTGGTCTGGTCTGCATCAGCGTGTCATCGGCAAGGCAATCGACCACGTGGCGTAGACGGCTGCGCGCTTGTGTGAGAACTGATGGACGAGACTTCAAACACTTGTTCAGATAATATGAAAGTTACTTGATAGTTGTCTCATGTGACAATTTGACTTTTTTGTGTTTTGACGCTGTAGGCCTACTGTATGCCATAAATATTTTACTAGATTTTACACGGTACAGTACAAACATATGAAACGAGATGTGGTTGCCTGGGCATTTGTGTTTGTTTCAAATTTCCTGGAGTATGTTTCTGCCAAGAATTGACAAAACTGGACGACGTATAACTAAGCTATAACAAATATAAAAAGGGTGACGTTTTTTTGAGACACAGTGTATACAGCACCATAGGTCGTGAGCGACTCAGAGGTGCACACAGCTCAGTAGTTACTGTTTCAAACTATGAGTCCATTCAAAGACCACCTGTCAAACTGCATAGAAATGCTGAATTTATCGACAACGTGCAGCAGACTTGTGCCTTTGTGATAGGACACTTTCCAGTTGTCCCGGACACGGCCGACCATCACCTGCAGGTCTGACAGGCTCAGCAGGTATCTGGCTCAGCACACAACAACAACAGCAGCTAGAAAACTATGCTGGCATATTATGCAGCAGTCCACCCATATGATCATGCACATACATCAATATAAATCGCACACCTGTTTTTGTGCAAAAGCGCTTTAACATGCAGTATTCCTATGAAATGCTATCTCAATATATAAAATCAAACAGAAGGTATGAAAACACTATACTGTAGACAAAAAGTTTTCCCTGGCATATTCAATTGAAGCGTTTAGTGAAGTAAGGTGGTAACTAGAGTTATCTTGTTCTTCCACATAATTGCAAATTTGGCGTATTTGAATAGGCATCTTCTGGTGCAAACGGCGACCTCCAGAACTAAAAATAAGCAGGGATGTTTTTTTTTGAAAAAAAACAGGCAAGTTATTTGCTTTACACACCATGAATCTTTCCATGGATAACTAGCAATACCTGACTTTGCCTGTATATTCTGCCATCTCGCTAACTTAATGCAGTTACGTATCGGCAGTTACGTCTTTCTTCAGCGATATTCGCAGCACGACACCATCAACAAATCGGTAGTTACCTCGACATACCTCATTTTTGACTGCACATATATCGGGCCATCAGAATATAATAGACGCACAGTAAGTGCATAGTGCACTTACGTGGTTTATCCAATATTGTGCTATGCACATCTATGCAGAATAAGTGCATTTAACAACACATACCTGGTTTTTCGGTATTCGATGCACGATACCAGGCACATATTAACCAGACTTACCTGGTTTTTCGATGCTATACAATCTGTCACTGATAACAAAAATTCAGCTAAAACCAGGTATAAATTATAAGATAAAGTATTAACTATATTTGCATGAAATTTGTAGAATTAAAGTTCATTGTCATATTGTCTTACCTGTATACATGGTGTGTGCAAAATTTTGTAAGAATCTCACACTTACAACACCGGTTACATGCTGGAGAACTTTGGTTGGAAACTTTAAATCAAGTTTTCTCGATTGCGCAAAAAATGGGACTCACCTAGCTATTCCACAAAATGCTTCAATTAATACAGCATGACATAAACGATGTCATTACTGAAGGAGTCCAGTACAAAATAATCTTACGTTTCATAAATTTTGTCATGAATCGCAGATTCCGAGAGGCCAGACGTGATGCTTTCAGTTTGTCTTGCAGCATCTTCAGTATCAGCCTCATCTGCTTCACTTGGCGGAGTTGACAGCGGAGTTACGAACTCTTCACACGCACAACAAAATGCAAACAACATCACAATCCATTCCGTGACACAGACATTTATATTCCCGCTCTTGCCAATAAAAGCAACTAATCATCGAGGAATTGCCTAATGTAACCAAAAAGAAGAAAACGTTGGTGCTTAGTGCCGAGATGATTAGGCTCCAAAGGATTTTGCTGCCAAAAATGCCATTTTTCGTTCGTCAAAAAGTGCAAATATCGTAAAAAAATTTTGCCACAAATCCCGAATTTTGCCATTTTTTTCGCCACCCAAAAATGAGGCCCTTTCAGCACTATATAACTGTTACTGCTGTAAACTTATTCTATGAAGTCTTGCCAAAACAGTTTGAGGCTTTTGGCTTCCACTTTTCGCAAGGAAAAACAGGTGACTGCTGAATAGTGGATATCCTGAACAGTTGCTCTTTTTGCTTGGAATCACATTTTGAGTTGGCAGATTATTAACAATTATATTCTAGAATGTCACATGGTCAAACTGACTTAATGCTTTCTATAGATCTCCGCATTATTTTTGAAATTTCTATAAAATTACTCATTTGTAAGCTAACAATGCAAAAATTATAGGGGTGATGTTATTATCTGATTCTCTGATTCTAGAGATGTGAGCGTGTTTTAAAACATGTTTTTGTTTTGTTTTAAAACAACAAAATAAAACGTTTTTCGGAAAAAAAAAGCTCAGCACTGTTATTTTCTGCTTCAATTTTCCGATATAAGGGAAGAAACTAAAGGAGATCAGTCGGATGATGACTGAGTCCAAAGGATTTTGCAGCCAAAAATGCTATTTTTCGTTCATCAAAAAGTGCAAATTTTGTCTATTTATTAAATTTCGTCAAATTTCGTCAAAAATCAATATTTTCATCACGACAGCCAGTTTTCGTCATTTCGTCATAAGTTTTTCGTCAAAAACGAAATCCTTTGGAGGATAGAGATGCTATATGGCTGTCTGTCCAGTGGCCAAGCATTTCAGGCGTCAACAGCAGATGTCACCACGCAACAGTTTAGGCCTAGTTTGCAGTCGGTGCCTGAGCTGCCAGCGCATGATCCACCACCCACAAGTAAACATGTACGCCAGCTATGCGGCTGGTCTTATCACCCATCCAGTTACTAACCAGGCCAGTCACAGTGTAACTTCGTTGATCGAGTTACGACTAAACCACGCCAACAATGAACAATAAACAATGGACAATGCCCAGCATCCTACCTTCATCATCAGGCGACTGCATCTGTTCAGCTGCTGCATTCGGCGTCAGCTTCGGAGACAGATTGCGAAACTGCAATCGTCCGAGATCAAACACGACCATGACGCTGTTCTCGTCGGTAAAACACTCTGGTATAGCGATGTGTGGAGCGCAGATATCAAAGTCAAACATCCATCGCTTGCCTCTCACCTTCGGTACAAAGTATTATCATAGCCTTGTAGTACTTTTACTTAACATCACATAAAGCAATATTTGTTTATTATTACTCCTATTATTACTACAGCATACAGAAAAAAACTACTGGCGAAAAGCTACCGCTATAGTGTGGCAGACATGTTGTCTGGGAGCAAAAGTAAACAAGGCAGGTTCTGTAGGGGCTCCGCTGCAGCTGACCCCAGGGACAGTGAAGCAGAGTGGGCAAAGCCCCAGCAGTGAACGTTTTTTAAACCTTTGTAAACATGTAATCATATGCATTTTACAGCACAAAAAAACGCTTGAAATCTACAGCATGTTACACTGTCGTTCTCCATGGATCAAACTGAATGGTAGACACATCAACCATGAGATTTATGCCCATGAACAGTGAACACTTTCTGCTAGAGAAATTGAAACGAATGTTAAAACAGTATGGAAAGTTAACATAGTGACATAATCAACCTTGGTCTCTGTGTCGAGCATAGCATCAATGGTGTGCTTTAATTCATCCTGAGTGTGCTTCTTCAGAGACTCGTAACGACTCCGTGCAGTTGCTACAATTATACGTAACACCACTAACTTAGTCATGTAACAATGAACTAAGTGCAAACTAGCATTTAACAGCAATACTGAATAACAAGGCAGACGACTCACATGTCCATCTAAATCAATCGTACAATCTTCATACCAATATCAACAGAGATGATAAATATAACGATGATGATGTTACACAACACAATTTACAGTTCATCGTATATGTAAGGATGTCAAAGCACTGTCTATGTCAGGGGTCTCAAACTCACGGCCCATGGGCCGCATGCGGCCCGCGAAGGCGTTATTTGCGGCCCGCGACAATTGTCTGAAATTCCAAAAAATTGGGATAACAATAAATCGTTTTAATTCATTTTACAACATTTTTCTTCTACTAAACCAGCGAAACTAATATTTTTTCCACTTGCATTCACTTTAGCCGAGCGGAACCGCATGCTGGTGCTGGCAGCAACCACCGTTGGCGCCACACAGTCGGTCTCCCTCCTTCCTTCCCTCTCTATGTCTGTTTCTGTCATTAATCGGCCCGTCGCCAGTGTCGGCCCTGTGACTCCCCGCCAAACGCTGCCAAATCAGCGGTCAGAGTTCGTCAGAGACGGAGAAAATATGAAGTTCTGAACTATACTGTAACAGTGTAAGAACTGCAATACTGTAAGTGTATTATAGTTTTGTCATTTGTAATACTTACTGCATTTTGTCGTCTCTAAAAACAGTGTGGCCCGCCGACGGACTGATATGTTGCAGTGTGGCCCGCACCCCCAAACGAGTTTGAGACCCCTGGTCTAGGCTAAGATAATGTGCAGCCATACTAACATGCTTCAATACGGGTCTTGCCCATCTGTCTTCCTGTCCCACACAAGCTCCTAACTTGATAACTAAAAGGCACACAATCCAATATTGGTGTGAATGTTTCCCAGAACAAGAGTAACTGGTGTGCCAATTTTCAGTCCAAAAGGTCATAGGTCAGCGTCAAGTTTAGGTTCGGTTTTTAGTGCTGTGCGAATGCTGTCATAAAATTAGAACTGCAGCTACAACTGACACGCAAGACGAGATTCGACATCGGACGAATGAAACTTGGACTTCCTGACGGAGAAATAGTTGAGTACTTGGCGTATTGCGGTGGGGCTGTAAGTGATGTTGAGTGGCTTTGCACTGACAATCAGCCTACACACGCAGACAGCAGACTCATCACCGAAATTATACGGCTAAACTTCAAAAGTAAAGAATCTGAAGATGAGAGAATGAGAGTAAAATTCAATCGCACGAACCATCTCAAATGTTTTAAATATGCTTAATACAACCACTTATCATCCTTTGTTACTGTACTGGATGTGTTTTGATGATAACTAATATGGTAAAGATAAAGGTTTGGTACTTGCTACAGCGCTTCCTAGATAAGTCAGACTCGTGACCAGAAGCACTTTACAATCTCACAAGTGGCAGCTGATTGGCATGAGCTAATGATACCGCAGCGCACTATGCAGCCATCCATTGCCCGCATCAGCAAACACTTTGACCCATGGTCTGCAGCCCGCCACAATAAGCTACACTAGACATTCACCCCATTGCCCGTAAGCTACTAATCATTTCCCATCCCGCTGAGAGCAGGTGGCTGAGTTGACCTGAGCATACAGTAGGTTAGCAACATGCTCAAGGTTGCTGGCAAATAACCTGCGGTGGGAATCGAACTGTAACCTGAAAAGTTATGAGTCGATACTAACAACTAGACCACGTGCACCTACACAGGCACGTAGGTGTGAACACGACCGGGAGTTGAAATCCAACACCCTCACCACTAAACCACCTACCAAGAAATGGATAAAAAAACAGCAAAAAGTGCACACAATTATAAAACAGTTCTATCAGTACTACAGAGTAATCCTTGGTGTATTACTAAAGTAAAAACATGACAGCATATGGCGCTATATGAATGTGTTTTGACTCATTACTAATTGACTGACTGATTTGTCTTTTTAGGCGAATGACGCAGCTTCAAATTTCACTGCAAAAACTCGCTCATTAATCATAAAATCGTCTGAATAAGGTATTTAAATAGCTTTCGATAATCAAACACTGCCGTTATATGCTCTAGTTCTTTCTATCTAAATATTTAAAATTAAAACGATAAATATTTCCAGCTTTCACTGACGTGAATTAGCCGAGATCTAAGAGACACAAAACTTTTTGTCAGTTAGGTTCAACAGTTTACATTTACAGATATGGAATTCAATGCTTTTTTATTCTCTGAACTTAAGCATATAACATTGTGACCTTTGTTTATCGATTGAAGGTGTATTGACATTGTACTTAACCCATGGTCTTTTTACCTAATGGAGGCCACTAAAAATTCAATATATTACACAATATAATGATAAGATATGGCTTCACAGACAAACACAGAGAAAGTGCACACTTGTAGTCAGCCTTCACTTGAAGAGGTCTCTTTTCATAGACCAAGCTGAACAGCATACTGTCAGACTCTTCAGCAGCATTTGACAAGCTACCGATGCAACTTGTCAGTGAACTGGATGTGGACGTAGTACAGAATGGCAACAGCCGATAGCCCATTGTATCCTACACATTTGATGCACACAAATTTATAAATATCATCCATGAACTGACAGAAACCAAAACAAATAAACAAAGGCTGTTATCGATTAAATTTCTAAAATTAATTAATCTCCCAGAATTATCAAAATAAATCCATTAATTTCCATTAATTTTTGCAAGATCACGAAAACTGCAGAATTCAACTACTGGTTGTTGTTATCTTTCACAAACTGAAGCAAAATCGAAAAAGTGATGATGATGATGCACTAGACAAATTGTACAGTAAAAGATACAAAGTGCAGACTGTTAAACTAACACTATAGTCCTACAAGTACAAATCTTGAAGACATGAAATAAGCCAGTTTACAATCAACGGTCCGGATGAGCGCAGATAAGTGATATTAATGATGACAACAAGTCCGAAATTTTAATCAAATTTTCATCAATTTAAAAAAAAATTAATGGATTAATGTATTAACGATTAATCGATTAATCAATTGTCAATTTTCACAGCCCTAATATAAATGCAATAAGAAACCGCAAGCACTGATCAACTACTGGTGGCTTCCTCGGAGCGATTTGTTCTGTTCTGTTCCCCTTTCATTCAACAAATTCAAAAAAAAAAAAGTTTAATTTGCTAAATTCTTATAATCTATTACTGTCTGCGATAGCGATGGCAGTATTGTTTTCAGCTGAGTTTTTATGTTTCTCTGTGACCACGATGGCTCATAAACCGCAGCACTCGGCTCAGTGAAATTTTGCACAAGCATGTATTTCGACAACCTCTAGAAATCTATTGAATATCAAGGTCATAGGTCACAATCAAGGTCACATGGGTTTTTTGTGCGTTTTTGTGTGCATCGACACTGCGGCTACTCGTGGACTGTACTCAGCCTTGAGCAAGGCCTGGCATTACTTGTTAGTTATTGTTTCAACCTACAAATTTATTCAAAAATGCACACAATGTTTCCGTATCCAAATACACTAATGCTGTGCTTATTTGTTTCGGTTCCACAGAGTTTGCGGACAGCAATGCACAAATGTGTGATTGTGCTTCATAGGGGCAACGCTACTACCACGCTTAAGTCAACAGAACCATTCACTCATCGCCTATGGTGGAAGAGCCGCACAAAACTGCCAGATTTTGTTAAATATCATACGAGTTAGTTTTGATCGACAATGATTACTGTTATTCACAACTAAAATACGTTCTGGTGAACAAGGTATCTGTCCCATTGTCATGCTATACCTGTGCATTTAGAGCGCATTAGTTAACATTTTTTCAGCCACTGTTGGTCCCCCAAAACAACCCCCATCTTTAAACTGTCACCATTTGGGTCACACTAAATTGTCGGTCACATGACAGTTAAACTTGCAGTGCATTATCTCATACAGATGGTCAAAGATTTCGAGGTCAAGACTGCCGACAGCACATTATACGTAAGTATTAGATGGAGAAATACAGCAGTAATCACCTTCTTAACAGGTTCAATCAGTGACGGACAAAGCGAGCCGTCGGTCATCTTGTCACGCAGATAGAGGTCTTGAACACACAAGCCAACCTTGAAGCCACCAGATCTCGGCCGTAGCTCAACATTCATATTGATTGACGAGCACTCCAGCTCCATCATACAACTGTCCACTGACATAATTCATCCACAACCACTACTCTTTGTCCTGCTAAATGTGGCACCAGTTCTGGTGCAGCCCACCTAATAAACCGCAATGTGGGTCATTTCCAGCTATCCAACCCGTATGGGCTCATAACTCAGAAACTAAAAAGTGCAGAAAAACCAAAATTAGCACAAACATTGCCAAAGGTAAGAGGACCAGTGTGCCAATTGTTGACTCTAAAGGCAAAGTGTCTCGGCTAGGGCAGCACAGTTCTAGGCGGACAGCCACACAATATATTTTTTGATATATGATACTCGCTTTTCCACGTTTAAGTTTTAACTATGCTGCCATGTTGTTCTCTTGGTGCTTATACACCGATTGGGTGATGACAGCTTGTAAAACAGTTGTTGCAGTGACTGCAAAGTTTGTCCCTGTGGGATCCAGCCTTATATGGAATAACTGGAAAGGCAGCAAAGTTAGCAAGGTGTTCACATCTGTTGATTCTAGGTGTAGCAAGACCAAAAATACATAAAACTGAGTTAATTTTACACAGCATGTGAAACAGTTCTGCAACAAAAATATGCATCAAAGCATCAGTTCAACATTACGAGGAATATACAACATTTTCAATAACAATAATAATAACGCATGACTCTCAACCCGTGGCACGCAGGAACACCAGTCATCTGGGATGTAACTGAGATGGCAGCAACACGTAAAATGGCCAAGCACAGTGATTTGTCGAGTCACTTTGTGTTCCAGCTGATTGCAGTTGAGACTCAGGGTCCGCTGAATGAGTCGGCCCGTGACCTGCTAAGTGAGGTGGGCAGAAAGATCTCTGAAAGATCTGGTGACGAGCGTGAGATTCAGTTTCTTTTCCAGCGTATTTCAGTTGTCGTTCAACGGTTCAATGGTGTTTTGTTGCACGACAGTTTTTATGTTGAGGACCAACCGGACTGACGGTCATTCCAGCTTTATTTAGTTTGCTAATTTTTTTTGAACACCCGGGACTTGTCCCGGGTTAAAAAAAATAATAATGATAACAATAATAACATTTTCAAAAAGCAAATACCATTTTCTGACGGTAGTGAAGGTGACTGACTGGAATGCAGCAAACGGAGAGTTCCATTACGCAGACTTAAGCTAAACCGTGCAAAGATAACATCCTGCCGTAGCACCGAACTGTTCTCGGCTGATTCAGAAAACACATCCAAAATCTCTTCATCTGGCACACAAAGCACATCACCACCATCCAAGTAAAATCATTCATTCACTGAACTTAACTCAAATGCAACATTATAGCAGTGTTTTTGATACGCCTAATCGCTTTGGTTAGGCAGATGAGTCATCGCTCATGCCACACCCGCGATTCATAAGTTGGAGTTAACTATGATAATTTATGCACACAGAGCTACCACAGCCCACCACGGTCTGATTGTGGTAGCTGGCAAATTGCCAATATGGCGTCCGTGACGAATGCAGACGTTAACGACAACGACAGCATTTTGTTTGTATCCAATGGTATGTATATGTACTTTATTTCAGTGTGCTTGGCTATAGTGTGAAGTCTGCATTATCGCTTAGCGTTAAGGGATCAGATCTAAGCTATTTAGAACCGATAATTCTACCAACAAGACTACCAAGCTGTTTTGTTTTTCGTGCTCCAGCCCAATCTAACTAACGTGACACCTGATGCGTTAGTAACAGCAACCATCAAAAACACATCAACTTATTATTATTATTATTATGTAAATGTCAACTTGCCTACTATTTCAGACTACATCATGTGCAGCCTCTACAATGTGGAAAAGTAAATAGGCCTATTAGATACATGCTGTACAATGACACATCGACATCCCAGTCACTCTCAACCTTCTGTCAACATCACCAAACCTGGTTCTTCAGAAAATCATACCCGGACATCATCATCTGAACCTCCTTATTGTATTATTAACCTTGAAGTAGCTCTGCTAATAAGGCAAATTGAGTAAGTGACTGACTGATAAAGTCAACTCAGCCTGGCCATCCCTCCATGGGTAGGCCCGATGTACACCAGTGTGTCACTGGGACATAAACAGGCACACAGCATGTCATCTGTGGTCTTGCAGTGTATGCTGGTGTCTGGCTGAGGGCTAGGAACACGGAGACCAGCGCCGCCCAACGGGCCCTATGGCTCGGGAAGGACTTTACATAACGTTGTGTATATAACAAGCTGACACAGTAGAGAACAGTGTTATTACCGAGAGCTTTCTCGCTGTCTGAGTTAGCAGACAGAGTTTCAGTGGCTGCTGGTTGACTGGCTGGTTCAGTAAGCTCCTGAGCTCCGTACCAACCAGACCAGTCAGGAAACCAGTTCTGTAGCCACCATCTGCCACCGGCACTCGGAGACTCCGACACTGCTGACACTGATACTTCCTCAGTACTTGCACGTTCACGAGCAGCAGCCACAGACTGTACAGAGCAAACCGACCAACTGACTGTCTTCATCAGCGTAACCAATAAAAAGTTTAGAAAGATGTCCACAGCGGTTCATGGAAACCTGTCTTAAGCTACGGAGAATCATCTGTGACATGGGATCACATAGTGTTACCTGCAGCCCTACCCAGCCTTATTTAACTCTCGTCCTCAAAATGATCTGTAATGTGTTGAGCAGGACATAAATCTCTACTAACTCACTCACCCCACCTCAACCCCACCAAGGCAAGCCAGTACTCAATTTACCTACCCCATAGGGATGGAAGTTGAGTTGAACTGGGTGGTTGGTTATATGCTGAGATAGTTTATCTGTCCGCATCCAAGTATTAACCACTTGATAGCAACCTGATGGGAGTCAAACCCACAACCTCTTGATCAGAGGTCCGATGCCCTACCATTCATTGCGCCACCTAACCACCAATACTGCTCTACATTACACCATTACAGACCAATATTAGCCGCATTACCAAATCATTCCAAATCACACTCGAAGACATCCAGGCCACAAGTTAGTAACTGTAAATCAGAATGATACAGAAATATATCAAATGAGTTGTCACAACAACTAGAAGGCGCTCCACCGAGTCAATTTTTACAAAATAGTATATTAAACGCATTTTGTGATTTTGTTTGTTAAACAATTAACTAAAATTCTTTCTTCCTAACCTTAACAGCTATAACAATCAATCAATCAATCAAAACACATTTGTATCGTGGCATATGCTGCGAACAAATTAGAGGCGAATGGCAAAGACTAGGCTGAGTGTTCACGCATACTATAGGCAAACAGTTCAGTTTTTAAACTACGCTCAAAAGTGCTGCGAAGTTTAGTGGATCTACAGCTAAACGACAGTGAGTTCCAGATAGACATGTATTAACTATAGCTGCAAGCGTTGCTGCTGGTGACGTCACAGACAATACACAGTTTGCTAGTGAAATAATAACGTCATTATCATTATGACGTCGAGCCGCTGGCACACATGCACACAGACAGAATGACAGAATCCGAGTGACAACATTATCTCTGCCATTCACTATGTAATGTTCACTTGGTGAAGATGATAATACAAGGCACACCTGCTGTTCTGCAGTGAGCAGCTCGTCATACACAATACCACGCAGAACTTTCAACTCATCAAATGATGTCGACTCTTCAAAAGCATCGATGAAATCCTACCACGAAATAACACAGCATAAACCACACAAACCAACTTCATATTTTCACAGGTCAGCCGGTGATATCTAGGTACCTCTAGTAGAAACTTTAGGTAATGGTAAAGAGTCCCACACTCAGTTATCAGTGTAGGGTACAAAGCAGATCACAATATCATGCAGTCAGTCCAAAAGTGATGTAGCCATAAACCCAACTGTAGGCCACCAGTACTTTCCACCAGACCCACAGTAACCTTTCCAGCTGCACAGCATTACCTCTTGGTATCGAATTTGGTTGGTGTCAAATTACACAGCATCGTGACCGAGGCATATGTATGTAAAGAACTTGCTAACAGCGTTTGGCTTGAAGTGAATGGACCAGGAATCAAACCCGCAACCTCTCGATCGCGAGTTCAATGCTCTAAACTACTAGCCTACCAAGCAAAGATTCCATAAAAGTAATTTATATCATTTTCGGTTTAACAATGCAATTTTTCTGATGTTATTCCAGCAAAATGAGTCTTTCAAACAGCAGAGATCAAATAATAACCTAAAATGATGTTGCATTTCTTGTCAGTCAAGCAACAATATCAAAGCATGGAAGGGTTCACAAGCAGCACATACAAGCAAACACAGTAACAACAAAGCAGTTTCACACACATTATCCAACATGATGTCAAAGTGTGTCATATACAGGTGCCTCTGCGAACGCTGTTTAAGGGACGTTTTATAAATCTACAGACTGATTAATTGATTGTTTGGTTGACACAGACCTTCCGTGCCCGGGTGATATATCTGGAACCGGTAGTCAGACAGCTGCGATACGCGTCGATGTACTGAACAATGTCATGTGCCCGAGACATGGCAAACTGCCACTGACAGCGCATCCGACGATCTCGGATGACAGACAAATGACAGTCTATTGCAAACTGCCACCACCGACGAACACTGTGACACGACAGGACACAACCAAATTAAGGACAGTAATGATTAAATTTCTTATAAGTAACTATTAAGTAAAATGGTGCAAGAAAATGCACGTTTTTGTTTAGGGACTTATCAGTTATTCAGCTAACATCGCTCAGAAATGCACCAGAGCACGATCAGCGACTGCTTGCTTTATCCAGTCTTGCAGACAGACTGAAATGTTCATATCATGTGCTGAAAATGATTATCGTTTATCAGATACTTGTCGCTGTATTTAATACATAATGCTTTCTCAATGAGGTGACTTTAATCAAAAATTTACCAATTAAAATTTTATTAATCATAAAAAAAATTAATCGTAAGATTAATCACTAATTTCCGTAGCTCTAAACAAAATGCACTTCAACCAATGACAACACAAAGAAATAGGTGTAAATCACAAAAGGCAAAAACGCCTGTTGAAGCTGTTAGCATTAGTGCAAATACTTCTTACAGTGACACACAAAATGCAGTCATAACACATTGCGGAGACAGAAAACTTACTCCTCGGTGACTTTACAGTGAGGTCTGGTGTGACGAAACTGCTTAAGACGATTGTGTCTCTCAAATTCAGCAACCATTGTAGCCACACCGTGAAACTGACTGTCGGACAAGTGGATCGGCAGCGCATCGAGCATTATATCGACATTGAATCGTGGCCTATCGACGCTTCTTAGAGGCAATGCAGAACGGTTCCGCGACATCTTAGCCTGCGCTCCTACTGGCTCCAGAATGTAGTTATGTTTCTAAACAAAACAAACTTCTTTCGTAAATGAAAATGTCAGAATCACAAAGAAAAAACATCAGATCAGCAAATAATCACAAAAAGCAAAATTAGCAATAATAAATTACCCATACAAAAACTATCATGTGATGCAAAACATCAACGAATACAAAGTTTGAATTTATGTTGAACCACAGACACTGCACAGATGATACCTCTAGTGAATTACATGCAGACGGACTTTCGCCAGATGGCAGAAGATACTCCTGAAAATATAATCACATTTACTGATTAACAATATACAAAATATTATGTCATATGGCTATGCAAATATATAGTTTGACTAAGGTAAACAGCGAAACGTAAACGGAATGTAAAGTCCTTCACGAGCCATATGACCCATAG
>Ga0209052_1000364_pt1 | contig 13837 bp, 7 predicted proteins | sample WorMetHEROISLAND_2_FD_187409 | JGI IMG/M metagenome (GOLD analysis project Ga0209052, IMG submission 187409) | Marine gutless worms symbiont microbial communities from Max Planck institute for Marine Microbiology, Germany - Olavius sp. 4 HERON... | ecosystem: Host-associated > Annelida >...
GATACAGAAGTTAACGATTAGGCAATCATTAGATTTGATTAAAAACCAATGGTGGCAACTGTCCGAGAAAATGCATGTTTTTATTTAACACGTCACTCAGCTAATCTACGTGAGAATAAATGATGATGATGATGATGCTGATGAACTTACAACGCCAGCAAGGTCCAGCAACTACAAAGACCTGCGACACATCACAGTACACGCCAATGAACACACTCACCATACTGGATGCCAGACTTGCAAGCCGAGAAATTCTCCGAGACTGGACCCTGATGCATCAGCTGAGCGACCAGTTGTGGACTCCAAGCTGAGCCCGGCATAAAGCTGTTAGTTTCCTGTGTGTCGATTGGCTTCGGTGCCATCGGCTCCCACAAGACCAAATCATTCAGCAGCCTATCATCAACAATGACACACAATTTCTTGACAGGAGTTTTTTTCTTTCCATTACTACCAACTCAAATAAACCAAAAACGGCTAAACATCGTAAACTTAAAGCAAAGATCAGAACAAGAGTTTGTTATGTTGTTTTATGACTCCTGGTGCACACAAATAAGAGGACTACACTGGCTAGATGCATATATCAGGAGACATATATTGTTGATACCTGGATCACATTTACACAGTATATGTATACTGACTGACTAATTTTATTAACGATGCATCACACATGCATTAGTACACAGCACAGAAGCAAATTTAGTGATAGGATCGTTTTAGGAAGGCACACATACTTTCTGTTAATTCTGTAGTGAGACAAGGCCCCCGTGCTAACTACAATTATGTACACAATTACGTAAAAAAAAACAATAATAGTAATAGTAAACGACAATATTTATGGTGTTGTCATCACAGCACTGCCACTGTGATAGTTCACACGGTTCATCTGATGAACATAGCACGAGCGCCGGGTGGCCGACCTTTGAACCAAGCCGGTTGACTTGAGCCACAGATCTGCCTAAACTGCCAGCTATAGTACTACATGACTGATTCATTAATTCACCATCGCCAATATGTCATTTCCTACTACTGAGCCAGATGCGCGAAGGTGTAGGTAGTGTGTAGGCAAGGGTTAAAGGAACCTAATGGGTTAAGCGACCGCAGCAGCAGCTGCGAGTCAATAGCGTAGGACGCAGCTCAGTAGTTATCATCACTCGCCATCGTGCCTTGCTCGTGAAAAGACGTCTAATACAGGCGCGCACCGATCGCGCAGATTGTGATACAGCCGCCTTAGAGTCTCGTGTTTCCCGTTAGCCAACAAGACAAGAACAAGACAAGAACCTACCCCACGCAAAGAACCATCACAAAGGCTTGAATCAACCTAAATGGCTGGTTACGCACCGAGGTGGTTTACCTGCTCAGTTACATGTCGAGGTACTAACCAGGCCTGGTGTAGAGTAACACAACATGTTAGCGCTATGCCATACCAACAACCACTGAACCACCAACGACAACGAACTAGAAAACGCTCGTGAAAGTGCACATTTCGGCCCAGTCAATTTTTACAAAACAGTAATTTAAACGCATTTTGTGTATTTTTTAGTTAATAATAAAATAATTAACTAAAATTCGTTCTTTCTTAATGTTAACGGTGCTGCTGGTGACGTCACGTACAATACACAACCTGAGGGGGATGTAATGACGTCATAACTATTATGACGTCACGCCGCGCTGCTGCACACACACACAGGCAGACAGACAGACACACGTCGAGTGAACACATTACCTGCACTGTTCACTGCGTTCACTTGGCGGAGACAAATAATAATATGAAACAATATTATGATACCGGTTGTAGATGACTTCAAAGAAATCTCGGTCAGGCAAGAAGACGTTGAGATCGTGAAGAGTAAGATCAAGATGCAGCTGTGTATTGCTGATGGCAGACTCTTGAAACTCGGCGACGTCTTGCTTGTCTCCAGGCATCAGCAGCTGACAGACACCAGCACAGTTTATCACACGCATCTCTTGGCTGCCACAAGTCAACTCAGCCTCCTACCCTCAGAAACGTAAACTGGACCCACTGTCAGCATGCTCTCTCACAGCTCTGCGACTGAGCTCGGTGCTCATCTCTGCTTACACGGTCCTGAGCCGGCAGTGCGCTGCGAACACAGCTCAGTTATACGGGTCCTTGGCCAAACATCTCCTACATACTGCCGTTACCTTCCCAGTGGTTAGGTCGGTACCAAATTATACTGCTCGGTGACAGAGGCACATATGTGCAAACAACTTGCCGAGGGCTGTTACCTGGCAGTGGAACGGCCGGAAGTCAAACCAGCGACCTCGCGATCACTAGTCCGACATGCTAACCATTAAGACTACCAAGCCACATTAATTAATCAAATCAATCTAAACACATTATATAGTGCCATACGCAACAGATGAGCAAAATTACAAACAAGTTTTTCAACAAATATTCCATGCTTTCAATTGTCAGACAATGTGTAGCATTTCCATCCATTTTCCCAAGAACTGCTAAGAATATGTGTTACTATAAAATGATCACAGAATATCAAGAGTAACAAAAGTAGACGATCAACCTCTTCATTTTCGTACATCACTTTGCGTGATGAGAACGGAGATGGTTGTGTCCTGCCTAGCTGACATGCACCATTCAGCGGATCATTGGCGGCTGCTGGGGCTACTGATTCCTCCATTACATCTTCCAGTGCCGACTGCTTTAATGCATACTGCTTCACCACCAGCCTGCAGCAAGCCAATACTCAAACTGAAGCATCCTCTTCAGACAACTACATTAGCAGTGAAATGTGAGTGAATGAGCGAGTAAAGTTTAACTCGACACATTACAGGCCATTCATGCAATCACTTGCACTGGTACGGATGACAAAAATTAACAGCAAAATCAATCCAACCAACACAAAAAACCCAAAATACAATAATATACTACCTACTTATATACTTAGTACTTACCTACTTATACTACCTACTACCTACTTAGACATGCACACAAACGTAATACTAACTAACAAAAGACGCACACACGCATAATCTAACTATACCAATACAAAACTAAAAGCCTGGTTTAGGTGCCTCTTACATTAGCAGTAAAAACACCAGTTTTTTGGCCAAGAGACTCACAAGACTTCAGCACGTGCCTGCCTGGCAGGGCTGGGCCACATCAATCTCAGGATTATTCAGAATTCAAAATTTCTATAGAGATGTGCTGAATTTCAATTTTCAAAATCTGGCCGAAGCCAATTTGCCAGAAATGGCCAAATGCAAAACTTGACAAAGGCGGGGGCCAAAATACAATACATCCCAAAAATTTCAAGTACTTAAGTTCACCAAAAAATCCATGGCTGTTTGACCGGTTTCATACCATGTTAGTTATGGTAAGGTAAAAATGCTTTGTTTTAGAAAACAGTAATGAAAATCCAACTAGTATAAATTCAGTGAAATGGGCAGGGCAGGGCAGGGCACAGCCAAGCCTAAATTATAGCAGAAAACAGATTGGGACAAGCCAAAAAATGATGGGTAGGACCGGGCCTTGAAATCACATTGCTTAAATAGACTGGACGGATAACTCCTGTCAAGAAATACGAAGTTAACTAAACAGTAGAAATAACACTCAATTGTTTCATAAAATGTTGAACACGCCGTAGACTATACCGATAAAAGAAAGAAAAAACAAGAGAAGCGATACCGTGGCCAGTCAAAGCCAGCCTCTTGCTCTGAGGATAAAGTACTACCACCAGAGAACTGCAGAAATGACATTGCAGCTGCACCGGGACATTTCTGGAACAAACCTGAACAGACAACAAAATTCAAGAAACAGATTATGCAACGCCATACAGAACGTTCAATTGTTGCTCCACGTGTGAGGACTACGCAGTACTGGTGTTTATTTTATTCAACAGTTATTTTCTTCCTTTAGCTTCGATAAATCTGTATCTACAAAGAAGCACAGCAGGAACTTTAAAAAAAGTCTCCAGTAAATATATAAATCAGCTTACCTCGCCCACTTCTGCATGTAAGTTCGAGTTGTGTCAGAGACGAAGAGTTGTCGAGACTTGTCTTGAATTTTGCACTATCCAGCTCCAAGCTCAACTGTTCCGGGTGAAGGTTCCTCCGCCACCACGGCTTATCGACACCTACCCTCAGATCTACTTTGGGAAACCTTTACATCATACACAGCCATACAGCATGCAAAACAGCAACGAAAATCTAGCTCGTCTAGACTCAGTAAAATGAAAAGGCGGGAAATGGATTTTAGCAGAAAAAATGGCTGGAACAAGCCCTAAAAAATTGACCTGCAACTGAGAGAACAACAGTTCACGACATTCTCCACAACGTGCTGTAATATATTCTAATTTCACTTCATCAGATGCGCATGCATTTACAAAAAAAACGTTTTTAACTAACTCTTGCAAGTACTTTGTGGCAAACAGCAACACAACAAAACTGAGAAATTTCACGAACTGTCCGGCTATACCAGCAATGTCTACGAATATTGACAATGCTCACAATAATCAGAATTAAAGTAGAAATAATGCTATAAATATTCAACAACAGACAGCAGTGTGCAGCAGTCAGTATTGACAATATCATAACACATACAATCTTAACAACCACTTTCAAAGTCCACATGGATTGACTAATTGTCCCACCATCTCCAATAAGCCTATGATTATTAACAGTATTTAATGGCAACGTCACAAACAGATAGCAAATAGAACGTACCGCAATCGGAAAGTGATTTGTGAACATTCAACCTGCAGATCAAATTTTCTGCCAACTGATAACGAGTCTTCATCAATTGCTTGTGTGAAAAGTGATTGTTTTGACTGCACACAAACAACAATCAGTAATAAACTGATTACGGCCTATGCAAAGAACAGCTCAGAACTCACTATGGTCATCTGCTGTCATTTAACTCATCATCATCATCATCATCATTGCATAGCCAGACTAGGCCGTAGCGTCGCTCCGTGTCTGCGCTTGATGGCCCTGTGCCATAGATCAGCTGGAGAAATGCCGGAGTCCTGACGGGTGTGCTCCAGCCAGTTGTTGCGTGGTCTACGTTCCCATGAGTGATGAGGTGGTCGACCGAGGATGCATCGACGTGGCAGCATAGAGCTTGGTTGGCTAAAACAGCCTCTGATGGATGAGCATTGGGCAACGTGACAGAACAGCGAACACCGACGTTTTGCTGCCTACAGGTATTCCAACTCAGTCCAACAACGCATTCACATTCACTGGCTGTCCAAACAGTCAAATCTGTCACTGCTGAAATTAACATGGACTAACTTATCAGCACAAATGAGACTGTGACGTGCGGAATAAATACAAGGTTTTATAGTGCAGCCAAACAGCTAATAGAACTCAGTGACTGTTTGCATGTTTCATAGGTTTCAACTGGTATAATACTCACAACTTTAAAAAGCGTACTTCTAGCAAATCATTTAGCTGATATCAAGAAGAAACAACTGGATGAAAAGAAAAAAAAATGTTCAACTAAAAAACAAGAATAGTGTGAGTGACGGCAGATGCCGCGGTAAATTACCCAGCTGTGTTAATTATGCAAAATAAAGCATACACAGCATATGACAATGGCATCCAAAATGCAAGGTTCTAAATTATGTACATTACAGCCATCACATAAACGCTATATTAGCCGCAGTTCCACTTTGCAAAAACATACAAAACTGAAATCGACCTGCATTGGAACACTGTACTGGAATGATCGATAGACGCTGTTTGCTGGTCTGGTGGAAAACGATCGCGGATTCAGCAGCGCATGGATACGATCTACAAGTGTAATGTCAACTTCACACTGACAATGTGTCAACTCCACCTCGACGTCTGTCCTCGGAACACTTGGGCTTCTCTTAGACGTCTACGCACACAAACAACATGGAATGATATCTTTGAATAAACTCCTAGGTTGCAACAGTAACTAGTAAGTCATCAAATTACAACCTTTATTTAGTAATTTGTTGACGTTTTGGCAACCACTGCTGCCTTCCTTGGAACGAATTCTGTTCGCTGTTTGATGATACAGTTATTAACATAGAATATTTAACAGTTCACACGTCAAGTCATTAACAATACTCACCTATGTCAATAACAGACTGAAATGATAAGCCTCGGCGTTCACACAATGTTATTTTCTGGTCCAGACTACACGTATAACAATTGATTACTTTTTCCTTTCTTTTTGTATGAAGACAAGACAGACCGTTAAATTACTTCACTTTGAAATTCTTCAACAAGTTGCTAGAAACATTTCTACCAACTCTGAACTTTGTACAGACTTATTATTTGACTTATATCAGAAAACAGGGACAAATGCTTAATATACCATTAACTGTACGGTAAAGACACAATAATAAACACCAACATGCCATGTACACAAATTTGCAATATGCCATTACACTTCTGGAGATCCACTTCGCACTAATTCACTCGACAAATAGGAGAAACATAAATAACTATACACTGATTCATTCACCCGAATTACCTTTAGTGCTGCAATACAAAGCTGCTATGTACAAACCCTTGTGGCAGATTCATCGGACTTGAAATGCAGCCTGATGCACGGTGACACATTGACTAGGCTGGCGTACATGGACGCCGACAGCAACTTGGCAGCAGCCTTCTCACTCTCAATGAACGTAATTATCTGCCGTCAACATCAACCACTGACTTAACTATCAGCCCAAACATCATTTCATCATCGTAACGTTAGACAGTTGGTAGATTAAAATCACAAATGTGTTACTTTAATCCATACGCGCAACAAAAACTGTAGAAAAAGGCAACACAAAGCATTTCCGCAGCCACCCATGTGTAACAAGACCATGATAATTTCCGATTCTGTATCTTTTCTGTATATACCAGGTGCGGCAAAATAAAGTAAACCCCTAAAGTTTTCCGCTGTTTTCTCAGCAACCGTTTGGAATTTTAATTTCAAACTTTACACATTTATTTTCTGTAATGTTCGACATCTAACTGCCAAGTGAAATGTGATTCTGTTGAAAAACGACGAAGTTATAGACTTTTTAACATCACCGCCTACCGATTTTTCAGCGTTTAAAATGTTCAAGCTACAACACCAATTCAATAACATCGTTTAAACAACACAGTTAACTTAACTAATCATTAGATGCCAGAATTCTATTGTCACTGTGAATGTTCGAAGTGTCCACCGCCAGCTCCAACACAAGCCTTCAGTCGCTTTGAGAAGTTTTTCTACAGCTTTGTCGATCGGTCCCTGTGGCAGGTTGCCCCAGATAACCTGAAGCGCTTCCTTGAGTTTGGTCATTGTTTTCGGCTTTGTTTTCAAATACTTTAAAAGAACGATAATATAGTGATAATTAATAAACAAAATAACTTACTGTTTATCAGCACGTCATTGTGACGTCATCGGCAGTAACCTGGTAACTGGTTTTTGAAAATTAAATAGCATTTCAGCTTGAACATTTTTTTTCTATAACTTTGTCGTTTTTCAACAGAATCACATTTCACTTGGCAGTTAGATGTAGAACATTTCAGAAAATAAATGTGTAAAGTTTGAGATTAAAATTCCGAACGGTTGCTGAGAAAACAGGAGAAAACTTTAGGGGGCTACTTTATTTTGCCACACAATGACGATCGCGTAATGCATGCAACGACTCCGCTTAACATGGCGAAAAGCAGAATTAGGTTAAGAATTTGCAGCAAAACGTAACTTATTTCTATGTTCCCAACTGATCAAGGTTTTTACTGCATTTTTTTCAACAATTGTCAACGTATCACCGGGATAACGTGTGCCAAAAACTGCAAAAAAAATAAGGTAAAATTTGTTCAAGTTATTCAGGAAGAACTGTAAACATCAACCACGAGCACACAGAACAGTGAAAGTGGTTTTCCATGACTTTCCAGGACCATTTATGTCCATTTCCATGTCTTTCCAGGACCGCTTAATCGAGTAGATATCTAACAAGTGAGCTTTTCATATGCATTTACTATATCAATTAATGAAAGCACACAACATGTGGCACATTACATTGGATACTTAACACAGTTCATAATTATGCTAAACAACAGATTGAAGTGTGTCTGATGGTAGACAATAATAACCTATGTAAAGACCAAAAGCATGTACACAGGTCTAAAATGTTGCGACTATTTGATTTATTATCCATGACTTTCTGGGATTTTTACATAACTTTCCAGGCCTGGAAAATATGAATTTTAAACTCCATGACTTTCCAGGATCGGCGTGCACCCTGTGTTACTACTACCATCACACAACCAACATTACCACAAACCATTACTGCTCTGCTGATATTCTTGGTGTGTTTCAGGTAATTCAACTGTTACTACCTGACCCCCAAAAATAAATAATTTCATTTATGATTAGACAAATAACAACAGGTAGTGACTCAGAACCACAGAACTGTATTAATTATACTTGAAGTCAACTGACAATACAGCTGAGCAGGAAAACATAACAGCCGAGTGACTGAACTGACCTCGGTGTATTCAGGAAGCACGTTTAAAATAGGAAGATGGAAGCCGTAGAGAGAAGCTGTTGAATGGCGCTGATCAAATACAGCTTCGACCAGCTCAAATATGCCAATGCTAACATCAGCCGTAACAGAACTCAATGTAGGTCCACTGTGCTTCGTCACCTCGGCATTGATCGGCTTACATAACAACCTACGAACAAAATACAAGAAACACCAACTGCAACATTACAGAACACCTTGTATTCGTTGATAGCAGTAACTACCTGTACTAATATTGTTATACTACCTGTACTAATATTGTATATATATGACACAACATATTACACATGGTATGACATATTACACATTCAGCAATAAGTATGTAAGTAACCATCAAATAAACTCTTCGAAGTAACAAAAGAATACACAGTAACAAAAGCAGTGATGTTAATCCTTGGCCTTGGCCTTAAGGCCAAATTTTGTGGCCTTGGCCTTGGACTAGGCTGGCCTTGGCCTTAGGACTGTGGCCTTGGCCTTAGAGATTTGGCCTTGGCGAAAAAGTTAAGGCCAAAAGTCTTGTGGGACTACAAAAGTCACCTAGGCTTTAACTGCTGTTGAATCCTGTTTAGTGAATTATATTTCAAGATCCGCGTTCCTCACATACTTACAATGGACACGTGTGGTAGTTCTTGATGGTATGGTACCAGCTTCAAGTTTATTCCCAACCGGAAGTTGCTGTTTTTGTTTTTGTTGTAATTATAAGAATTGCATTAAGCACAGCACTTTACAGCAACTAAATAAACAGACTTTTGAACTGTTCGAACTGTTTTGACTTTAACATGGACAGTTGTACTAATTTCTACGAATTATGGTGTCAGTGATGAGTGATTTTGATTTTATTACATTGTGTAATATTATGTAATTTTATTACATTTGTGCCAAGTAGTGAAATTCTGTTTTTAGTACTCTTAAGTCTCTTATATAAGAGACTTAAGAGTACTAAAAAACAGAATTTCACTACTTCATCTTTTATCGCAAGCCTTTGCATTATGGGATGGCCTTGGGAATGTGGCCTTGGCCTTGGGACTGTGGCCTTGGCCTTGGCAGTGCTTGGCCTTGAGTGGTCTGGCCTTGTTAACATCGCTGAACAAAAGAATACACTGACGTGTTCGAACATCATCATAATAAAGTAATAATAATGTAATATAATGTAATAATAAGCAAAGGTGCTAATTCAATATGATTAGTTACATGATTTCAGCAACAGTCATCTATTAATGTCATCTTCTACCACTACCATTGGTATCCATATACACAAATTTTTCTGCATTAACAACCAGGAAAATGTCCGTTTTTACACACATACGGCACAGCTACGGAAATGAGTACTTGCAAAAATGATGAACTAGTGAATCAGTCAATACCAAAGATGATCAAGAGGACATGCTTTTGAATAGCCCTTGCGCAGTTGGGCTAGACCATCCGGCGTTGAGACTCCAGCAATTGAGATGTCTCGTCGAACGCAGTCAAAATACTTGTCAGCCATTTCACGTAATCGATCGACAGATTTTGAAGCAGGCACTGAACTATCTTGAGGAACACTCGTTGGATCATCGTGCAATATGACAACTGAGAGAAAAGCAACTTTAAATTTGAATCGTGTAAATTCTGATGAAGTATCATCGATGGCGTGATGATGGCGACCCAGCATAGCGTCTGCAATGAACATCAAGTCAAATTCATTGCATAACGTGCACTGTGTGCTTCAGATAGAACCTTTACTGAGAAGACTTACTGTTTAATTTGTGCGCTTTCATGAATACCGACTAAAAAATATTCAAAGCAAATATGTATATGCTATGTGAAGACAGATGATACAAAATTGCTGTGAAGGCAATACATACAGTACAGTGCTTAGGAAGCCAGGTTCATACCAGGCTAATCTGCTACCAACCCATACATCTGGAGACATACTTCTCTATAATGGTCTTTGCTGCCTCAATAAACGTCATATTTCATATAAATCTTCAGTATATCAACAAAACACAGTACTGCAGATGGCCTCAGTTTACAAGGAATAAATATTCCAATACCAGACACAAGCAATTAGAATGAACTATGCAGATTGGTTGGTTGAGCAAGGTTTAACATCTCACTCGACACAGTTTAGGTCATTTCAAAGACGATGTTTTTAACAGAACTATGCAGATAATAGCTAGATGAACGCAACAGAGCAAACACCGCAATACCTTTATGTCTGGCTGGCTTGGGTCGGCATTTCGGTGCTCCTGACAGAGATGGTCTTTGTTTGCGAAATGCAACACTGGAACCTACAATTCACATTCTTCCATTGATTCAACGTTCAACTCTGGAGCACAACCTTCATGAACCGCGGGCCACGGAACGTAATCTTGCAGTCACCACGGGCCAGACCAATGCAAAATGCTAATTATCATGATAATTATCATGATAATGATAATTATCATGATAATGCTTATCAATTAATGACGAATTATACTGTATTACATATTTTACAAAGCCTAGTGGTGTGCTCAGAATGTTCTCGCCTGAAACTGATCGTATGCGGCACAGTCTCACTCAAAGCAAATCCAAAAAAAACAAGTAAGTACTACAGTAAATGATTAAGTTTCAAAGCACATAATTTCATATATCATATTTTTGCTGTTTTTCTCTTGGACGTTGTGGGCTGGATAGCAACCCGCAGTGAGCCAGATGTGCCCCACAAGCCACAGGTTGTGCGCCACTGCTTTACAACATGCACACAAGTACATTATATAATAATTCTATTGTTAAGTTTGCTTTTAAACTGTAAACTGACACATCAGAAATACCGGTACTCATACATAGCTTTAAGATAAATATATAAAGCAAATTTTAAAAAATACCCAATTATGCTGGACCATAATATGCTGCATAAATTCAACTGCGTAAAGACCAAGCAAATCATATCAGCTGTACAGAAATGTATGACGAAAACAATTTGCCACAGCTAGACTGAGATGCTGACTCGGCGGTTTACTATACTGAAAATTGTGTATAAATCTAAACATTTTCCAGGCAGATGTAAGGAAACGTGAGTGGGTGTTTTTTTCTGAAGAGAGTGTAATATGAGCAGGTGATATGACCTGCAGTGCTGGAAGTCTGGCTGGTAGAGAGGCTGCATGTTGACGTGTCCAACGTGCTGTCAGCTACTGAGTCGTTATTTGCTATCGACATGTAAACCTCATCATCCGAATCATCTGCAATCACATCAACGGTTTTCTGTATCACAAGCTAACCACAATTAATCCAATAACCAGCCAGGTCCCGCGAAGTGCGTGCAGAGTGACAAAACTGCTTCTACGTAAGAAATTTAAACGGGCACACTGACAAATCAATTTCAGTATTTTTAATATAATTCATTTATAAGATAGATCCATTCAATTTCATTACAGTGAAATTGCATTCCGTTTTATCAACTTCCAAAAATTATTCTACTACAAGTATTACAACTTGTTCATGCAAATCAATACAGGAAATACTTACCACATTGTTACACACAGGACACTAAAACTGATTAACACTAATACTGATCATACCAGTACATCATCTACCCTGAACAATTAACTATTAATGTGCTATAGAGCAGGTACTGGACTAACGTGTGATAGGTCAGAGCTCAGCTATTAAAGCAGCTCGGATGAATGGATGGACTGATTGACTGAAAGACTGATAATACGAGTACTTTATCCAGTGGGTAGAGGGGACGTAGTAGTAAGTGAACGCACCGAGAGGCTGAGTGCTCATGGTTTCACTGGAGTCGCTATAGGCTCGTTCACGCGACGTCATCGGCCGCCGTTGACCCACGTTACACTCATGCTGAAGATGTTTCAGCAGCTGCTGCTCCATCTCACTCCCAGTCATCGGTTTGTTGACACTCCGTCTTATATCACGCTCGTCCGACATCACTAGAAACACACGCATGCAACTGTTTCATACAACACTATCCATCTCACTCCCAGTCATCGGTTTGTTGACACTCCGCCTTACATCACGCTCGTCCGACATCACTAGCAACACACGCATGCAACTGTTTCATACAACACTATCCATCTCACTCCCAGTCATCGGTTTGTTGACACTCCGCCTTATATCACGCTCATCCGACATCACTAGAAACACACGCATGCAACTGTTTCATACAACACTATCCATCTCACTCTCACAAATGAAAGATACTGGCATTGGAAAGAAAAGATTACGATGTAAAGAGTAATTTCTGCACATCTAGGTGGGCTGCGTAGGACAGGCGTCAATGCTTTATCCTAACTGGCTGCCTCGTGGCTGCCCGCTGTAGCTGATGCGGCCACGAGGCGCCGCCTACCAGACTGGGGCTAGAAATGGACTCAATCAAAACAGGCTAGGCTAGTCTGGCCTAGGCCAAATTGATCCATGGTTAGTCAACTATCAAAATTTTCAAATTCTTAAGTTTGTGCAAGAAGCACATCTTACCGGTAACTGGACAGTGGCAATCTGTTTGGTTTCATACGATATCATTTCGTTTTATAAGCCAACAGTCAGCTCTTGAATTCTTACTTTCAACTGTGGTAACAGAACTCAAGCGTGAGTAAAGTCAGTGAAATGGGTCGGATTAAGAGATCAATCAACACAAAGTGACTCAGTCAAAATGGCTGCGTCGGGCTGAGAAGTAAATGTGCTGGGCTGGGCGGGATAATTTTGGCCCGTGCACAGGTCTCATTGGATGGTGTCAGAAGGTTCTTTGTGTCTCCTGGAGGGCAAACAGCTAAGCAGCAGTAAGACACAATTAAAATATTAAAACAGAAATACGACAGTCTACATACAAAAAAACTAAAAAAGATGAAACATTATGCACACATAAAAACATACAATCGTAGTGGTTAAAATTCAGAACAAATTTGTACTAAACACTCTCTATATTGCATTAGACGGTGCATAAAAGTGCACTTTCTGACGTCAGTTAGCTCAGATATGCTAGACAAGCCGTCACGAGTTCTTATTTGCCACAGAGTTGTATGCTGTCAATAGAAACAGTTTCATGCAAGTGTTTCTAGTGATGTCGGACGACCGTCATGTGAGGTGGTGCGTGTAACTGTAACGTGACCTTGCAGATTTTTTTTTAACTTCATGTTAAAGTGAAATTTGTTCATTGTTATTATTATTATTATTTTTTAACCCTTGGTACTCCGTTCCCAAGGGAGCCTAAAAATTAACTAAGCAATACAAAGGCGGGTACGATCGTCAGTCAGTGCTGTCAGCTGCCGGCAAACTGTCATGCAACAAAACAGCATTAAAGCGCTGCACCAGAACAGAAATCCTTTGAAATAGATAGCTGGTCTCTCTAGCCT
>Ga0209052_1000365_pt1 | contig 13818 bp, 11 predicted proteins | sample WorMetHEROISLAND_2_FD_187409 | JGI IMG/M metagenome (GOLD analysis project Ga0209052, IMG submission 187409) | Marine gutless worms symbiont microbial communities from Max Planck institute for Marine Microbiology, Germany - Olavius sp. 4 HERON... | ecosystem: Host-associated > Annelida >...
GGTTTGGGGAGCACTGTAAGGTGCCAGAAATTGCGCTTGGTGGAAACGATGTTCTGTCGTTGCGAAGACAGACAATGTTGCAAATGCAGTCAAATTAAAATGCCGCAGATAACATTTTAGCGGGCGGGAAAGCATGAGTTTAGCTGAAAATGCGCGCAGACTCACGCGAGTTGCGCCAGACTTGGCATGTCAGACCAGTTGTTAGTGATTTTCACAAAGGTAGTCTGGGAGGACTGTTGTAGCCTACATTATAGAGTAGTGCAATTCGTAATAAAGTCACTTCTAACCTGTAGGGAAAAGGAAAACGGGAAGAGAAGGGGAAAGAAGAAAGAAATGTATGTGGAATTAGTTTGAACGAAATTTTACTACCTCTAAGTCCGAGGTTTTGATCATGCAGTTGCTAGAAATGTGTCAAATTTTAACATATCGTTTTATAGCCGAAAACCTGCAGGTCTTTTTAAAATGGAAATACAGTCTCGTATATATCAAGGCTCCTAAGCATAGAGCCAGATGGAGCTGATGTTGTCGAAAACCCCCTTAACCCTTTCATCTTCTGGACTGCATATGGCTCCTGAAGTCGGACTCGCGATCATTAGCAACTGGATCGAGAGAACTATTAAACCTATTTGCAACACTGGCCAGCTCAACACTGCTGCCGCCTTACCACACCAATATATTGCTATACTGTACAGTCTCAACTGACTCTCGCTTAGGTCTCTCACCTTCAACAACAAAACAACATCTTTCTAGCGTCATCTGCCAACATGATATGCGGCCGTCCGTCCAGCAGCGGAGCAGCTCAGGCGTCGACAGTAAATTACGTCGCCGCACATGTGCCATTTTCTTCAGATTTTTGACACCTGGTGACCTTGACCTTTGAACTGAAAATTGACGCCCGGTCACTCCTATCCCCTGGGGATCGGTTACACAAATGTTGGTTTAATTAAGCTTTTTGTTTTCGAGTTATAACTGCCCTATACGGGACAAACGGACAGACAGTGGGACGGTCGACACGCGCAATACGGCCTAGACGGTGGCCACATAAAAACTGTCGTCGATCCACGTGTGAAAATGTACATGTACGTACGGCCGTCGTTGTTGCTGTATTATACAGACGCTATGCGTCCGAGTCCCAGAGGAGGGTATGCAAGCTGCAGGGTCGTTCGTCCTCGAGTGATGGCGTGACTATACTTTGCACTTATAGCACGCAGTGCCAACAGCGCGCAGACATCAACTCGACAGAAGATTATTGACACAGTTGGACGTAGACGGTAATACTCAAACAACTTGCAATAGGATGGCCGGACGTATTTATACATCTATAAGCACGCAGCTAGGGGCATTTTAGGGTGTGCGGCATTATGCCAGCACGGCAGCTCCTCTTAGAAAGTGGACAATTCAAAACAGAAAAATTAACCATAAGAAAAAAGGCATTTGCCAGGCCTAACATAGGCTAAACAAATTCTTCTGCTATATACACCTGCCCCTCTTTTCACATTTCTAACTATACGCGCCCCTGTCTATACAAGCAAGTTACGACACGTACGCGTGCCGTAACTTAGCCTATTTATTTACGAACCCAAGCAACTAATTGGACGTTGGAACGCAAACGTTAGCAAACGCTAACTATCTACAAACTGTCAAATGCCATCACTACACTGCCCAAATAACCCCTCTGTATAGCATTGTAACATACTAAAATCGGTGAACCGTCGTTTGCGAACCAAGCTTCCGGTTCCGGTCGGCAAGCTAGTGCCGACGTACGTTAACCCGCCCTCAATTAGCCTGGTACGAAGCCGTGTTCACTGATTGTCAGATCAGAGTCGTATATAGTATGACTAGCCCTCAATGCCACCTATAGGCACCTAAAAGAACCATTGGTGCAGTGCCGACATATTGTGCAGCCGTCCGCCTGACTTTTGACCATTTGACCTGAAAAGAGGCACGTTTTTCAGTGCCGCTTCGTTTTCGGTCAAGAGCCCGTACGGGACGGTGATTGACGGACGTGAGATGGACGGGAAAGACGCGTTGTGCGGCCTATTAGGACGGCCGCACAGTTACAACTTGGTACACTTGCACCTCGACCATTGAGCTGTACTGTAGCCTATGCAGCAAGGGCCATGCGACTAGATGGGCCTCGGGATAGGCTTGCAGCAGTAGGCAACTGTAGGCTTATTGCCTCACAGTCACATGTCCCTCTCAGATATAGGCCACGGTCTAGCCACGGTACAGTTTCAATGTTTAAAAACGTCGCTTGTCCAGAATGACTTAAAATATTAATTTTTCTATTCTATATTTTGCTTAACTTGATATTTTAGGAAGCGTTTCAGGATAGCGTTTACACTTTTATCAACAGCAAGCTTTTCTCGATGTCAAAGAGTTTCCGATTCGTTATTCCTGAATATATCTTCTATATTATTAGTGACTGTTTCCGGTCAATGTTTATGTACAGTGTATTTGCAGATAAACATGGGATTTAGATACTTAACGGATGATGTTCTTGCTGGATTTGATAAATACCGGGTAATTATGCAGGTCTTTGATAGCCAGAAAGATTAGATTTGTGTAGTTATTGAAAGTTGGCGATGAAATGCCGTGGTGATTGTAGCATGCCTCTTGTTGACTGAGTGGGCGTGGCATATCGTATGTATACTAACATAAAGTGCAGTCGCAAATGCAATCATGAAGTACATTTGCAAGAAATAAAGCACTCAGATTTTAATAATGGTCAATGCTACCGGTAGATCGGGGATCTCGCGTTAAACGAGCAAATAATTGCTAGCGGTATATTGCCCCTTTGTTTCATTATAATCATTATTATTATGAGAATGCAGACTCATTTCTACACTGCATTGCCAAGACTGTGATAAAACTAAAATAATGCACTATGTTATCAGTTACCATAGAAGTTCATTTAATGAGTCTTCATTATTAATGAGTATAAACACGGTTCAGTTCTTCAGTCTATTCTGCTTTCTTTTTTCTTCCTTTTTTACGTTTTCTTCCTCTTTTTTGTCTTTCTTTGAAGTATGATATTAAGTGTGACTAAAATAAAACTTATCAGAATTTAATTTAAACAGTTGAAAATGGTGTAATTTTTGTGTTCAGCTGATTTGTTGTGTTGTGTTGTGGAATGAAGTATAGTTCTGTAGACACGAGTCCAGTCAGCAAATATGTCATGCATCCTTTCTGGAACTGGCTAGTCGAGGTATACTATCAGTTTGTCAGGCATTTAGTTGAAACATTTCAATGAATTTTTTTAATTATAGAAACTGTCATTAAGTTTACAAATATTTGCTGTCACTGAGCATTTGCACTGATTAGAACAGTGATATTTCCGATGTTCGTGGTCTAAATGCTTATTAGACTGGCTGTCCATCTGTCCTGTACAGATGGTAACTCGAAAACAAAAAGCTTAGACAAACCAAGCTGTGCATATTTTGTAATAGCTTTTTTACGACACTGTTACTGTCACTTAGTTTTAATAACATGATTATTATAAATACCTTTGCTAAAGAAATGATGTTATGTTTTCATCCATGTCTGTATGTCTGTCTGATTATATGTCTGTTACATTCCTTAAAAAAGTTATGAACTGATTTTTAAACCTTCCATGGTTACTGGGATCTTGACCATGATATGAATCCAAGGTCCTCAGATCCAGACATTTTTAGCAGATGCTTTATTTTACTATTTCAGTCTCTACTGACAGCCAGGAATAAAAATATCTTCAGTGGACTGTGTGGAGGTATTCCAATTATTAATGTTATTATGGTGAACACTTAAACAGTACAAAGTGCAGTATTGCTATCAATAGGCTTATGCATGAATTCCTCAGTGAACAATAGAATTTGCTGCCTATGCTGCACTGAGCATCCAGCAGTGAAGGAACCTTGCTAGTGTTAAGTAGCAAGTTGCGTGTTTGTTTTTGTTGCAGTTTTATCCAATGTGGATTGCTCCGAATGTATTAACATTTGTGGGATTCTTACTACTTGTTCTGCAGTTTTTCATATTTACATATTATGACAATTATTTCTATGCATCTGATGATATGCATCCGGAGCATGCTCCGGTACCAAGAACTGTCTGGCTAATAGCGGCATTGTGTATGTTCTGGGCACATCAGCTTGGTGAGTTGATGCTTTGATGTGAGTGAATATTAGTAGAGTAGTATCAGCAGCAGCAGCACTTAGTAGTAGCAGTAGTAGCAATAGCAGCAGTACAGCAGTAGCTGCAGTCCATTTTTGTGTTAACTTTTTGTAATCTTTTAGTGGTTTGAGTGCAGTTGACGTTTTGATAGCATTTACATATCTTTTGTGGCATCTATTTGCTTTGATTGGGTGGCCGGATGGAGGACGTCTGGGACCACATTGTCGAAACTTTGTAGGAATATTTTAGGAAGATTTCTTATCTTAAGAGATACTTAGGATAACGCGTTTGCATCAGCATTATATTATATCAAATTACCTTGTCTCTTGTTTTTCATTTCCTTTCTGTGTATGGAAAACACGGAGTCATTCGTTATGCATCACAATTGACTTCTGATTTGACAGACATGCCAGACGTTGATGCAAAACTTGCCTGAGGTCGCGACACATTTAAGTCATTGCCAAAAGTTTTTTTGTAGCTCAGCTCTACCTGTAAATGTGCAAGCTCTTTCAGACATTGGTTGTGCCAACCATGTTATATGGATGTGAGTGCTGGACACTCCCATACAGTATGTGATGACTGAGCTGAACGTATTTCAGTCTCGATGCCTTCGGACAAACCGGGACAACGCTGGGAGTCAGGTGGCAAGACCGTGTTTCAAATGAGACAGTCCGCTCATGATGTGAAGTCCCCATGTTACTGGCTCAGCCTGTACGGCTCCGAAGACTTGGCTGGACTGGACATGTTCTGCATCACAATGACCTCATTGTCCACGATGTTCTGTTTTCACGAGCCGATTACAGAGGACATGGACGACATCAAACTCTGGTGGCAGACCTGGCTGGTGACGTCAGTCTCGTCTGCAACTTCGCCAGTGAGGACAGCTCACTGCCATTAAATAGAAACAAATTCAACAGCTCAAGTTCATCGTTCATCAGACAAGCTGGTGACCTTGGCTGTTTCGAGTGCCCCAGCTGCAACAAGCCATACGTCTCTGCCAGCTGGTACCAGAAGCACTTCAGCAAGTGCCCACAGCCCACTATGGCAATCAAGGGCTGAAGTGAAGTCTTTCACACGTCCATTTAATGAGATGCTTAAAGGAATGATGTATTGTACTTCTGTAGATGGGACGGATGGGAAGCAGGCTCGAAGGACCAACACCAGTGGTCCTCTAGGAGAATTGTTTGACCATGGCCTTGACAGCTGGGCATCTCTTCTGATGCCCGTCAGTGTTTATTCAGTGTTTGGTCGAGGTGACCACTCACTGACTCCCGACCGGTTCGTCTACGTCTTCATGGGTGTCATGTTTACATTCGTCTGTTCTCATTGGGAGAAATACAACACTGGAGTGCTATTCTTACCGTGGGGATATGACATCAGTCAGCTGGTATTTACTTGTTTTATTTATTTATTATGAAAGTCATACAATGTAAAAAACAAAACTCTTTAGTCTTTTCACAGTTTACACTGCGGGATCACCAATACACTGTTAGTGCATCATGTGGTGTGCCTGTTTACGGCCCAGCTTTTGCTGGTATTCATTGGACCTACCCACTCAGGGATGGCCATTGGCCATGCTGATTTACAATAGTTTACAGAAACGTGGAACAAAAGACTCAAACCTACAAAACACACAACTGAATAACACTGTTAACACATAGGTCTATTTCAGAGTCAGACAGGATATGCCTAGTTAATTCAGTCACAGTCAAGTAAGTAAGGAGTGGATAGATGGATGGATGGTAAGTGAGTCATTTAGATACTGATTAGTGAGCATTAGTTAACACTTCTTAGAGGTGCTGTCTTATAGATGGGTCTTGAGCTTTGAGGACTCTCCCGTCATATTTCGTTATTATAAACTTGCTTTGCAACTCACTGTCTTAGCTTAACCATATCTCAACAGCAATGTCGTCTATTCGTCATCAATATTGTAGGGCCTGAAGGACAAGGCGCTGTGGATGCAGAGAACGAGATGCCAAATTTCTAGAACACTTCTCATAGAACAATAGCATAGCAAGCAAGCGAGAACATTTTTTGGCCTTTTTTCTGCTTTCTCCTTGATGTCAGTGATGTGATTTTCAGTTAAAGGATTGGAACATTTATCCATGGCTGTCTTGGCTACCCAGCAGGACGTGTCTAAATATTGGGAGTGGGCCGGACCCCCCACGATTGACGCCCTTGCTTGAGCAGTCGTGCAGTGTTGTGCTAGATTCTGTGCTATATATGAAATGAATGCAATATCACTGTTCAATCTGCTTTTGTATCTGGTGAGCTGACGTCAGGAGCTGGTCAGCATTTATATTTCAGTGGTTGAGAATGGCAAAGCATGCGAAAGGACACCTAGTTAGATGCAGATTGATAAATTTTGCAGCATATTCTTTAAAGCTGGTAGCAATTTAAAAAAAAATTAATAGTAACTTTTCAAAAATTAGCGACTAATTAATCGTTAATTTCGATTAAAACTAACGGTGGTTATTGTGAGAGAAAAATGACTGTTTTTATGAACTTTGTAAGTTATACAGCTAACAGCTGTCACAAATGTATGAGACAACTATAGGTCTATACTATCATTACCCAGTAATTAATTATTAATTAATTATTATTTTTTAGGGCCTAAGTGTTTGTTTTATTGAATCACATTCTCCGGAGAAATTGATTATCGTTTCACAAATGTTTGTCATTGTGTCTACTTTGTAATCTGTTCTTAGTGACATAACTTTGGTCGAAAACATAACGATTAAAATTTTATTAATTGTTAAAAAAGAAACTATTAATCATGTGACTAGTCATTAATTTCCGCAGCTCTAACATTCTTAGCTAGCGTGATCGTCGTCATAATGAGCAGCAGCATTCATCTGATGCCTGTATGTTGTGCAGGGCATGACAGCAGTGTATCTTGTGACGTTTTTCACCGGTCATCACTTGTGGAAATTTTCACTGCCTGTTATTCACATCCCATCAGGCAGACTGTTTGAAATTATTATGCATGGTAAGCTGCATAGTTTGTATGATATACGTTTTGCATTTTTATTGTTTATTGTTTAATTGACATTGTTAGTTGGGTGATACGAGGGGCATCTGCCATGTAAAAATGGGCTGCAGCAATTACTGTATGTTCAGCCTATTCTGGAGTAAGGGTTCATTCACATTGGCACGAGTGTGAGTCCGAGTAAGTGGTTCCATTAAACATGAGTTTGCATGTATTTCAATGGTGGACGCTCACATTGATGCAAGTTCTGTACAAGTATACGGGTTACCTGTAATTTCACTCATATGAGCAGTTTCTCTGTGGGTCCTGTTTTTATCCAACCCGTATGAAGTAAACAACACGTAAATAGTATTTTTTAATGTCTACAGACTGTGATGCATGTTTGACGTCAGAATTTGGTTCATTGTTTGTTATTGGGGGTGTGCTCACAGTAAAACCGTTAATGATGTTCTGGATTATTTCTTGCAAAGCATTTACTCGGTTTCACTGGAGATTGCAAGTAGACATGTGCTGCACAGCAGTCAAACGGTAAAGTAAGGTAAAGCCAGCCGTGCCCCTCCTGAGCATAGGCGGGGTGCTCATCTCCCTTTCAAAGCCATTGAGCCCGTAGGTGGATAGACCACAGAGTCTGTGACGCATGGCCAGTGCGACGCCAGACCTACGGTGTCCGTTTTGTACTTGTACAAGTGACCGTACTCGGACTTTGACTCGCACTCATATCAGTGTGAATGTAGCCTAAGTCTGCAAAAGTGTTCGTCTAAAAACAGAAAGTAGTAGAAGACGTGCTAAGGAAGAGGTCACTGACATTGTTCTGGCAGATAGTTCGGCTGGTTTCGTGTGCCATTTGCTGATACATTTCGCAATGTTTAAGCACAGTCAGATTGTGGTCAAAAAGAGAAGCAAGCTGCTGCAAAGTAATTTGTTGTGCCTGCAGTGAAATTTTGTTAACAACATTAATACTTCTGTTGCAATTTACTCGTTAACTTGATAGTGCATTAATCGAGCAACTCTATTTTAAAGCATTTAGCTGTTGATGTCGTGATTTCGATTCGTGAGGTCGTAGAACCTAGAGTTAACAGTTAATTAGCTCTGCTGTGTATTTATTAACGATGTTGATATTGCTGTTGCTTGTGTGTGTTTCGTCCAGTGTCTGTTTGGGGCGTTTCCGTCCCAATGAGCGTCTGGAACGTCTACATGTGAGTAGTCTATGCTGCTTCTGCACCGTAACACACATTCAGTAGTAATAATAAGTGCTGCCACGGGTGATCAGTCTTTACTGCACAATGCACGTGGTGGAAAATGTGGTATTTAGGGTTAGAATGATATTCGTATTGGGTATTGTCCAATATTCGCCAGTGCTTGGCAGTATTTGGTACTATGCAATATTTGTATTGGGTGTCACTGTCATACCCAGTACTGATACTGCTCAGACATACTGACAGCAGTGGTGTGGCAGCTGCCAGCAGACGACGGCAGGGAGATTGGGGAGGAGGTAAAGTACAGCTAGAGTCCTAAGTATGTGTGGGAGATGGCAGATAACAACAGACAGTGTTATTAGCTTTTATAGCATGCATGGTCATTTTAATAGCCATAGTATGGGTAGGCTAAAGCTGTAGGCTACCCATACTATTTGTTGAAAAACGAATACAGTGCTTCACTGTGTACTAGTATTGGTATTGGTATTGGGTATTGGTATCAGCAGGACACAGACAAGTAGCATTAGTGAGGTTAATCTATGTCAAGCTGGGTTAGTACTGAGATGGGTGACCATTCACGGCTATAACATCTTGCCGTTTGACTTAGCCACCCATACCAACTCGGATGGGCCATCCATAAAGAGTACTGGCGATGGCTGCAGCTAGTACTAGAGAAGAAACAGTGAGTTCTACGTGACAGCTGCAGTTACCAGGACTGCTGGCATGCTGACCTAGTCAGTTAAAGGCACTGGCTGTTAATAGAGACAAGTTAATGTGCAGATAGATACATAGATAGACAGTAGAGATCTTAGAACTGATTAGATTTTGGTTTGTTTGGTTGATTTTGATCCGGATCGGCATCTGGATCCAGGATAGGATTGAAGGATTCTTTACCATTGCCAGATAGGGCAAACCTCTGCCGAATATAGTGCTGCCACGTGGTGAACACAACGGAAAAAAATTGACATAGCATTGGCGGAGGTTTGCGCTCTCCGAGTGCTTTTCTAGTTGACTGAAAGCATCACAAAGGGGATGAGCTCCCACTACAACAGACCTCGGTCAGTGTGTAGATCTTCTTAGTCACATCCAGGACTGCAGCTAATGTGTTGCTGTATGTTGCACAGAAGTTATCGTGATAGGACGGGGAAGAACTTGTCACCGTGGGAAGCCGTGCGTCCACTTGTTCCCGTCTGCCTGCAGTTTGTCTTGATTCTGCTCTGGATTCACAACTCATCCTACAACATACTCCACCGACAGCCAAGACTTCTCTACGTCGCCGCCGGAACTATCTTCTCCAATATTGCCGTGAGCTTTAATATTATGATGATGATTATTGTTATTTTTATTATTATTAACACCGATGGCAATGCGCCATATGACAGTTAAAATATAACGAATCGTCGTGGTGGAAAACAGCTTTGTGACTATAGGTTGTGAATTGGAGTCAATGAAAGTGAGTTTTGAGGTTGCATTTAAAAGCACATAGAAGCATAGAGTTAAAGTTATCTGTGATTGTTTAAAGACTGGAGAGTAGAGAACTATAGATTTCTCTGCCTGCTAAGTACATGTTGCTAGGTAAATGGTAAAGTTCCGGGTAATTTCTACATTGTGTCCAGAAAAAAAGAAACCCCCTAGACGATTTATGGTAGAAATGACAAATCTGGACGAATCCAAATAAAAATTTCGTGCACTTGATCCCCACTAAATCCGTGAAGTAACCACCGAATTTCGTTGTAAGATATTATTTCGTACTGGAGTTATTAATTTTTAAATATAAGTGATGAAGTATCTCCGTGTCGACTATGGTGTTACTTACCACAGTCACTCGACTGGAAGTGACGTAGTGCTGATGCAATCTGCGTAAACGATAGTTACGCAAACGATACACGTGGTGTTCTTCACAGAATATAGTATTCTTGTTATAGTGGTTGAGACAAGAAAATGGCTATGGTGCTAAAAGTTGGTCACAGAATTTCCCGGCAAGCAGTGGACACTGTCTGGATTGAAGGCACTGTTACGGCTTCAGTTTTCAACAGGGCTCATTGGGCTTATGAGACCATGCAACAGTTAACTCAAGAAACCCCATAAAATACACTACAATGTACGATGGCAGAATTTGTAGAGCCCCATTTACAAAACGTCCAGGTAAGTCCTTGATAAATGTTGTGTAGAATAGTTTGGTTTTGAGGCAGTATTTGAAGCGACCAGTGTCGGTGATGTTCTATTTAGCATGTCCAGCCAGGCGATAGCCACGCTGTCTAGATTAGTTCTTATGCTTGCCTTGGCATAGGCGGCACTGTCATCAGATCTGAGTCCAGGTTGACTGCTAGGCTTCACAACTGTCTATATGGAGTTACGTTTGTCAGTCCGTCAATGTCTTGATATACATTTTTCTTTGATCCACGTTGACGTGTGTATCCTAATTGTTTACTTACTTATCTACTTGCTATATTTGTGTTGTCGTGGCGTAGTGTCGGTGTGTCGTGAGTGGCATGAGCAACACGCGTTGTCAGTCTTTCAACTGGCTTCTGATCCCACTCTTCGCTATCGTCATCGGTGTCCTTACAATGCGCCTTGGCGTCATTGAACTCTATCTGCTCTCTGCATACACCATCTTCGTCGTCGCTGCACACATTCACTACGGCATTCGCGTCGTGCGTATTCTTTGACTAAACTCATTGATATAAAAAGTAATTAATAAACGATATAAATTTGTTTACCTTCGTTTACTAACTTTTTGGTGTTTCTGTCCTAAGTTTTTTTCTTATGTCTGTAAACTAGTTTAGCCAGTCAGATGCGCTTATACAGACCGTGTACGTAAGCACCAACAGTAAAGAACAGTTTCAAAATTTCTTACGAAAAATTTGTTGGAAAACTTCTTATCTTGGTACATCAATGAAAAACAGTAAAAACACTTCGTCGTTTATGTTGACCAAACGCAAATTTGCTTTGCTTACTCATTTCCAGTTAAACAGCAATGTAATTTAAATAATATATGACGTATCATATAACGTCTAAATTAAGTGTCAACAATGCGTAATTCGTAAAAATTTCGTTATTGTTATGCAACTTTGTTTCCAAAGACAAGCTTTTCGAAATACTTTGCTAAATTTTTTTAAGGACTTTCCCAAAAAAGTTTTGAGAATGTGCATTGTCGTAGGATAAGAAATCTTCCAAATATCTTTCGAAAAAGTTTTCAGAATGTGGCTCCTGGTCTGATTATGGTTGGATAAGTAAAAACTCCAGAAAAATAGCCTAGTATACAGAATTTAGTAGCAATAGTAGTAGCAGAAGCTCGTTTTTGTAACGTCTACAATGATATTCAGACATTGCATAGAAAGTAGGAAAAACTGGAACTGTCTGTGAGATTAGTCGTAGAATTGACCAAAAGTCAACGGAAATTTTGGGGAATTGTTGGAGAAAAATGTTGGGGAATACTGTTTATTGTTTACGTCATATTTGGTCAAAACTAATGTTTAGTAGCTGAAAATAACATGTTTATGTACTGGTGGTAAGCTGCATTGCTGTTAGCAACTGCCTCACTGTCCCAGGCCAACTCAGCCTGGCCATCCCTCCACGGGTAGGCAAAATGAGTGCTGGCGATGATTACAGCCATCGCCAGGGAAGAAACGGCGAGTTCTGCGTAACAGTAGGCCCTGTTACCAGGACTGCTGACATACTGATCCAGTCCGTTATCTGGCGGACCTAGGCTGTATGCTAGCTTAATTGGGTTTAACCCTCGCTGGCTCAAAGTGCTGAAAAGGGGATGAGCTCCCACGCAAGGGACCTAGCTGTCTATGCGAAATCTTCTTCTTCTTCACTGTCGTCAGGACATTTGAAGCAAGCAGACAAACATGAAATAGCAAGCGCCGTAGTATGATGCGACGTGTTGTCGTTTTGCAGGTCAAAGAGTTGGCGGAACATTTAAACATTTACGTGTTTTCAGTTGAACGGCCGCCTACACAGAAAAACTTTATCCACGAAGATGGTGCCACGATTCACTGATTCGTGTTAGAATATCATTGTCATTGAGCATTTAGCGTCTTTTAGTTATTGATGGAGAGTTGTTGCCCGTCATTATCTTGTATCAGTGTCTGGTGAATGTGTGATTAGCACGGTGGCCTCCACAGTTACTTGAAAATCTTTGAAAAGTGTCCATTTTCCAGGACCTGGAAAGTCCTTGATAACCGGATAGGGCTGTGAAAGTTTTGGAGTTTGATGTAGGAGGGTCTTGAAAGTTTTTGAATTGCAGTACTCCGTAGTCATAATTGCGAGATAATGTTCATTCAGAAATATGATATGTTTACCTGAGTGAAGGTATGAGAGTGCATATAGAAAAGTGGAAATTTGCATTTTTACTGTCGTGTCTCTAACATGGTGCAAGATATGAAGTTTGCTATTGACCACAAGTAGGAAGTCACGGATGAGTGTTTTTGATTGTTACCAAAATCAGTGACCTTGGATGACCTTGAACTGCTATTATGCACTCGGCTGTATTTATTATCTGTGAGTTTGTCGTTTCCGCAGAAATCAGTAACAACTTGGGCATTTGGTCTGCTGTTAAGTTGCATTTTTCACTTTTGAGTTTAATTATTTCAGTATTCGATGAGTTTGTGGAATAGGCATATTTTGTCTGTCAGTATGGTGTTTGTGTGTGATCAAATAATTGGTGAACATTGATGCTATTTGGGTGTGTGCGTGTACCTGTGACTGTCAACACTGTCATTCTGGTTGCCATTGCTAAGCCGTTGTATTCCATTCATTTCAAATCAGATTTTTTTCTAGTCTGCCGGCTGCATAGTATTTTGTAGCCTACTTCAAAGCATTTGTTTCAGTGACATTCTTTTATTTCTGCTTTGGCTCTGTGCTCATCAATTTTTTCAACGTTTGGTAGACATGCACTGCAGGATGTATGCAGTAAGACGACATGAGCATTTTCGATGTGTATCTAAACTACCGAGGCTATCGGCTGAAGAAATCTGTGCCTGGTGCAGTTAATTGACTGGTAAGGCTTTGAACCTATCCGTATTGGATCCAGTTGGACGTTATGTCACTGATTCACTTATGGCATCTTAGTTTTTCTTTTGTTTTTAAGTATCAAGAGTTTTTAAAGTGATGTTGGGGATGATAATTTACCTCATTGTTGTGCTATTGTTGGGCTACTGTAACAGAGTGATGTGCATTCTGGCAGGTTGCATTGTGATGCTGTTTTTGGCTGGTCGGACTTGATTTTAAGTCGTGTACTTCGTGTGCTTCTGACCCCTTTCTGTTGCTTTGAATGTAGTGATGTTAGGTCACTCGCTGCTTTGTGATTTATGGAGTTTTGTGAATGAATTGCGGCCTTTGCATTGCGTGGTTTTGTTGCAATCATGTAGAGATGAAAAATTTCATGAAATTATTGGACTGAAGTTTTTTTGACGGGCATTTTCACTGAAAGCTTCATGCAACTTTCGTCAAGGTACAAAGAGTGTCAGCTTTGTAACA
>Ga0209052_1000367_pt1 | contig 13792 bp, 8 predicted proteins | sample WorMetHEROISLAND_2_FD_187409 | JGI IMG/M metagenome (GOLD analysis project Ga0209052, IMG submission 187409) | Marine gutless worms symbiont microbial communities from Max Planck institute for Marine Microbiology, Germany - Olavius sp. 4 HERON... | ecosystem: Host-associated > Annelida >...
ACATAATATTGTAAATAGTTTATGTACTTTGCGTTTAGTATCATAATATAAATTATTATATATAAAAACTTGTTTCTATCGAATCGTAATCCTAGCCTTATCGTAAGCAGGAGGATTAAAGCCAATTAATCAACTCAACTTAGACCACTGTCATGGTCAACCGGCTCAAGTCTACAGTTACATTATTTTGTAATATTACCGAGTTCGCGGAGAGCTGCTCGCAACTCGTAGCTGTCAAAGTTTCCGTTCTTATCTTTATCTTTCATCTTAAACACCGCCTGTCATCAGCATCAGCAGCATCAGCAGCGACATTAGTTTTATTTGTACAATAGACTTCAGTATTATTGTTATTATTACTACTAAAGAAAAAGATTAAAGTGACACTATCACATCAGAGACGTTGCAGGGGCACTGAACAAAATTAAACTAGACGTGTTGTGGCACTAATAACTGTCACTCAGACTGTCAGCAGCAGTTAACGGTCTGGTCTACTTCGCCTATTATCTGGTTATATGCTATACATGAAATAAAACAAAAGTATAATATGTCACATAGTTATAGTAAATGGCGGTAAAATAGATTCGTCATGTAATCTGTGCGTGTTATTTTTGACAGCTTTAAACATGTTCTAAAGCCAATTACGGCTTGTGCAGTAGCAAAATGCTGTTGCATAAGCTAGGTACCTTTTCAATAGAAAAATGCAAATTTTTACCACCAAAAAGCCCCCATATTTTTCAACCGATCTTTGTGAAACTCAAAATGAAGAACTTGTCCGAAAATCATCCACATAAGCGAAAATTTCGTTAGCATCAAACCACTGGGGAGAGCTGAGCAAAAACTACCCATTTTAGCGACCTTTTGGTTCTTTCACTTTACCGCTTTAGCTGCTACTAGTGTGACTAGCGAGTTATGTTTCTTCATTAACGTAGTGCGCTATATAATTTCACGCTTTATTTAGTTACTTATTCACTTACATACATACGCACACACGCACGCACACATGCATGCATACAATACATACATACATACTTGCCTACTACTTACTTACTGACTTACTTAAGTCTAGTCGCGAGATTCAGTCTTGGTCCTGAGACATCTCGGAGAATATAGCCTACGGCTAGCATTTGATAGACAGGCTGTAGTTTGAACTGTCGGCCTGTTTATTGACAAGCAATTGCACGCTGTCGGTTGAGAAAAAAAAACTTACGACGAATGTAGACGTCCAGCTCACAGAAGTTAAAAGGTTCGCCGTCCGGGAGAGGAAACTGCACGATGACATATCTGTAGGCCGGCAAGCCGCAGGTACACTGCAGGTAAAGCACAGGTGATACAGGTGTTGTATGGTCAATACAGGTCTTGCAGGTACACTGCAGGCTGACTGTAGCAGCGCCTGGAACTTGGCCCGGGTACCGACCGCAGACAACGTAATTCGACAGCGTAGGTTCCTTGAAGTTGGGTGGATCGTTTGTCAAACCGACGATGAAATTGTCAGATCTCCGGTTCACTTAACGAAAGTCACAACAAACTCGATCTTGCTTTTCAAGCATTCAACCATTGTGCAAAATTTCATAAAAATAGAATAAAAATTGCGGCCGTAGGAGCGACGACAGACACACTGACTGACTGACTGACTGACAGACAGACGCAAGTAATTTGGTAACCTGTCCCATGCTATGCTACAGCAATGGGACAGATAACAAGAAATCTCAGCTAATGCTCATGAGACGCGCAACAGCGTCAGTTTAATTTCGTACGCAAATTGTATTGGTCTACCTCTAGTAATTTTGGCAAAAAAATCACTCTTAAAGTGTGCGTCGCAGCCTGAAATAGCGAAAAATTCACTAAAACTTCTTATTTTGCGGTTCAAGGTCGTTCAGGGTCATCGATGTTGGTACCACCGGAAAGCTCGCCAGCAGTCCTTGAAGTTGTTACGGTACGCAACAAGTCTGTGTCTATATGCAACCGTTCTCTTGCTAGATTGGTCGACAGTAGCATAATTCGCGTGTTTTGAAGGGGGTATCCAAATTTGATGTACTCGTACGGAGGACTCCCTGAACCTAGGGGGTCGAAACTTGCACTGTTAAAATCCATGTTTAATGCTGAAAATTTCATATGCAGGTTGTCTTGGTCTATCTCCAGTGATTTCGGCGCAGTTCACGCTTGAAATGTGTGGCAGCCTCAAATCGCGAAAAAATCACTAAAAACTCCTACTTTGAATGTTTTTGTTAATACATTTTCTCTGGAAAATTTGCGACAAAACTGCCATTAATGATCCCATAACACTCAAAACGCGTCGCTACGCTAGCTTGTAAAATGTAGCACAGCGACGGAAAACTAAGCGCATATGAACTAAAGAAAATCTGATCGTGGTTGATGAGCTGGTACTAAGCCGGTAAGACCAGCTACGAATTCATCACTCAGTACACCAAGTAGCACAAGCTGGTGCCATACATATGTTTTATGGCAATCTTAGTTTGGTGTTTTAAGAGACGCCAAACTGTTTATGCCACTAAAATGAAACTTTCGCGTCTGTCCTTCCAGCCAAGCGTCCACCGCAGACTTGAGTGAGTTATTGCCCCGACAGCTGACGATGAGATTTCAGGTTTAGAAACAGAAAATAGTTATTGGTTACCGGGTTCAGATTATTACTGTATGCAGGGCGATCTGATTGTAAAAGGCTACGTTCACAAACATTTTGTTGAGCAACGGTAGATTTGTAGACTAGACTTGAGTGTAGTGTCGGATTCTGGGGACGGCATGTGTATGGCCTGCTTTCGTCCCCTCCGCAGGGAGTATAATTTATAGCCTTTGATGAAAATGACGGATAGTTAATATTCAAATTGTCTATAAAGGTAAGATAAGGTAAGGTAACGAGTTTCACGGAAGCAGGCCAACGGCCTCTATTTCCAGCTCTTATAAAAAAGAATTACAAACACAATGACTACAATAAGCGAACATTATGAAATTATTTTACACTTCCGGCCATGGTTGAGCTCTATATGAATAGACAAATTCGCATGATGACCAGAACTTGTCTAAATGATTCTTAAATAAATAAATATTATCGGCCATCACCACATCATTTGGTAAGCTGTTCCAAATTGGAACAACCCTATTGGTAAAGTAATGTTTTCGTAAGTCATATTTACTATTTGGCTATTGTGAAGCTGCACGGAATAGACAGAAATCGTACCCCAGCCTTCATCTGCTCTGTTGGTCAGTCTGACACCGTGAACGTGCAGTGCCACTCCGAGGTCGACCGCCCACCACGGGTTCGTCCCGTGATGTGCGCTAGCAGCACACGACATCGCCCACAGACTGGTCGAGTGGTCGCCGTCGTTAGCCCGCCCGGCGTGATAAGCGCCGTGAGGAGGATCGACAAATGTACTGCTCTGGTACGCCTGACGATTGAGAGCCACGTTGACGTCGAGGCGAGCATTCACATCAGCTGAATATCACATCGGACCACGACGTTATCTGCCGTCTCGTTCACCACTTTCCTTTCTGGGACGGAAAGCGTTTCCTCACTATTTTATTAAAATCGTCGATAGTTTAATCAGGCTACCCACACGTTAGTAACGGGAGGGCTTACGTTTTACCGCGGTTTTTTTATTTCTGGCACTTTGAGGAGCTATATTTCCGAGCCGCCTGGGCCGATTGCCGTGAAACGCTCACACATTATTGGAAGTGTGGGCACTTAGATAATGTAGGTCCCAAAATTCTTCCCCAACCCCCCAAAAACAATTTTGGGGGCAACTGGTTTAGGGGCAAAATCTCCGAGCCCCCTAGGCTGATCGCCGCCAAACTTTGCCAAATGATCGAAACGAGGTGGAGCTTTATAGATAGGTCCAAAATTTGGGGTGCTCCTCCCCCCACAAAAAAAAATTGTGGGAAAGCAAAAATTCTAAAATTGTCGCAGAATTTAGCGTATTAGGGCGAATAACTTTGGGGCCAGTGGGAATAACCTCACCAAACTTGTCCACGTGGTGTGGCGCGAGGCAGGATGAAAATGTGGATGCAAATTTTTCGGGGCTTACATTTTCTTAATTTTTACGGGCGCACTAATCGGCGCAATGTCGGACAACTCTAAAATTTGATCGCAAATATCTCGAGAACAGATCAAAATATCGACAGGTAGAAAAAAAAATTGATCGCAAATATCTCGAGAACAGATCAAAATATCGACAGGTAGAAAACTGCGTTATTAACTGCAATCACTCCCACGTTCGACGAAAAAAATTGGTGAACTTCGATCTACTAACATCAGCGTTCATTTGTCTCATATCGACCCACTCAAAGTCAACTATTTGGATGGCCATATTTTGGCAATTAGGAGGTGCTGCCCCCTTAGATGTCTACACGTGCTACAGAATAATCAAGACTTGCTAACGCACACAACATCGGGGACAGGGGTCCGCCAACAATTTTTTAACAATGAAAATTAGAAAATTGGCCCCAAATTTTACGTATGAGGGCCTATAACTTTGAAGCCAATCGGTCTAACATCACCACACTTGTCCACGTGACGTGCCGCGAGGCAGGCATGAGAATTAAGGTACAACTTTTGCGGGCCCGCCCCCATAAAATTTGGCAGGGCAAAAATGTCCAAAATTCGGCGCGATTTCGGACAACTTTAGACTTCAATCGCTAATAGCTCCGGAACGGATGAGATATCGACAAGCAGAAAACGGCATCGTCAACTAAAATTCCTCCCTCGGTGAGAAAAATGTGATAAACTTTGGTCCACTAACCAAGGCGTTAAGTTGTCTAATTTCGACCCAACCAAGGTCAACTTTTTCGGAAGACAATATTTAGACTACAGACTAAAATTCAGAGGTATGCTACAAATACCCCCTGTGCGTCGAGTTCTAATGCCATGCAGAGTTATTATTTTGAGTGTCGAAATAATAAACTCGGCCGACCTGCCAGAGAAGTAAGCAGCCACATACACAACCATTTGACGTCGACCGCCATCTTCCTCGTCACTGACTGCAGGCTTGTCGTTAGGACACGTGATCACGTGATCTTTGTTGAAGTCGTTGCTTAGCGACGAGCTGCTGAAGCTGACATCATGCTGATACCAGTGATGGGCAATCACTTAATCAAAAAGTAATTTGTTAGCCAATTAATTACTTTATCAGCTTATTCTTATTGTAATTAATTGGCTAATCCTAATCGTAATTCTAATTACAGTCATAAAGGTAATTCTAATCGAATTCCAATTTAGTGGCTGACTTACGTTGCAGTCGATTTTCTTAGGTCTCGCTGTGCCATTGACAATGGCAGTGTAATTACGGCAGGTAATTTGTGAAACTGCGTTCTTAAAACTTTTTGTATATACGTTTCTATATGCCATTTGTTGGTACGAGAGAACAGCTTGCGGTACTGTACTGAATACTTGAATATTTACCTACTCGAAATGTGTCACACACTGTCACTTGTGCCCTTGTAATCTGATGTATATTGATTGGAGGAGGGGCAGTGCTAATGCTAATTCTAATTATAACTTTTCCCAAATTGCTAATGCTAACTAATTACTGTGGAATTTTACAATTACCCATCACTGGCTTGCTACAGAGAACGGTTATAAAGTACGCTGACAGTAGGCATGTGACGCGTTGAGAGGGCAAGCCGTTCGTCCGTGCGAACGCAGGCGCCGACCGGTGACGGCGCCGAGCCACGTACGGCAGGCACGCAGATAACTGACTGTTTTGTTAGGCTGACGTAAAGTGCTATTGTCTACATACTACACTGTAGTACATGTACATGTATATTTTATGCAGCAGTCAATGACATCTCGACCCAACACTACTTGGCGCCGCACACGCGGTCGTCCGTGTCAGTCCTGGATCCAGCAGATCGGTGACGGAACCCCATACAGCATCAGAGCCGAGTGGTCAAGAGCTCGAGATCGTGGGCATGGCGGGTCGTCGCAACGGACCACCGCTGTCTATGCGCTACGATGATGATGATGATGATGAGTCAATGACGACCGAAGTTGTGCATAGGCCCGGCGGCTAGCGAGCACGGGACGGCCAAGCCGAACCGAGCTGCTGCGTACTCAAAGTGCAGAATATTTCTACACCGTGTCGCAGATGAAACAAAGCCACTTCTATTTTACGACAACTTTGGTCAGATTTCAATAATTCTTTCACTTTTTCATTTAGTGATAAACTGTGGAAGAGGTGCGCGTAAACGATTTCACCTGACTAGGGTAAAGTGACCTATTTCTGGCCACTTTTAGGGAAACGCACGCGTATCAGTCAGGTGATAGAAATATTTCTACATTCAAAAACGGTTCTATTTAGTATAATTCCCCAATAATATTATACACTGAAAATTTCAATTTTATGAAGTGCAGTTTTTAGGATATCCTGGTAAGTTTAGACCTACTCAAAAAGACCAAATTCTGGCCACTTAGACATAATTCTGGCTAGCGTTGACCATATTCTGACCGGGCGGCCAGAATTATGTACCTCCTGCTACTGCGTTAAAAACAGGCCACAGCACAGGACTGATATGCTTATGGTGGTGACACACAGTCAAGAAACTTGCGCAAGAAACTTGCACAAGTTTTTTGAGCAAGTTTCTTGCATCAAAAAAATTTTCGTGCAACTTCATGCAAGTTCGGCTGACGACACATCAAATAAAAACGGGCATTCTTGGACGAAAAAAATAACTTTCTCAATACTTTCTGTCGACCACTCCATGGGAACACAGAATTTTTACTTGAATAACTTAAATAATTTTAACCGAAACATGTACGGCGGAGGATAGACTTATACATTGGAGCATTGTCGTAAATAATGATTCCAGTAGTTAGACCGACTAGACGCACTTATTTATTCGCAGAACACAAGCATATCACGTTATACAGTACGAATTAAAACTCAACAATAACATCGTGTCCTTTGGGTCAGGAAGGCCAACTGCCTATTAACGACTAACATGCACAGCAATAATCGATGACTCAGTTTTGACTGGTGAGTTTTCGCTTGATCTCGTCCTGGTCGACGAACTCGAAGATGTGAGGAGCGTTGGTGAGTAGGACAGCGCTGCCGACGACTGTGACGACGAGGAAGACGTACAACTGCAGCCTGTCAATCACCACTGCCACGTAACCCCAGTCATCGACCACCTTCACATCCACACACACAATACACTCCAATGTCGGCAGTGTCGGCGCGTCGCCACCTATACGGTCTGCAGGTCAAGGTGAACTTGTAGTACCGAGGACCAGAACTGTCGGCTTCGGTCCTCGACGTTTCTCAGTCGCTGGTCCGTCACTGTGGAATACTCTGCCGTCTGACATGAAACTGTCGTCTCTATCTACTGCACAGTTCTGCAGCCAGCTAAAGACAGTCATGTTTGTCCGCAGCTACTACGCATGAGCGCAGCCGTCATAATCTTGGATTATTAGACTTGCGTGAGACACAAATAACGTTACTGAACTGAACTGAACACACATACTCGAGACATCATTTTTTCTCTGTTCGTGTTATCTTAATATGGAATCGCCTAGCTGCTGCTCTAGCTGGGTCCAGGAAAATAATTTGTCTGTGTTTAAGTCTATGCTTCGAACTTTTGATTTTTCATATACTTTACTTGGGAAGTTATAGGTTATTTCTAGGGTTTTATGTATCATTTTATTTATTTTCTTTGGCCGCACATAAGTGGTTTGTTAACCCTGCGTTGGCCTTTCGGCCAGTATGTTCTTTGTTTGTACCTCTATAGTACACCATACCTCACCCGTGGCCGTCTACATAACTACGAGCTTCCGTAATCACCACCATTGACGAGTGCAATTTTATGACGTCTATCGTGTGTTGTACAAAGATTGTTGTTAGATTTTTAGCTTTTAACTTTTCTAATCTCGTCAACTGTTATCGTGCATTGTATGTAACAGCGGTAGGTCTGTTAAGACTACAGGGTGGGCCAAAAAAACTGCGCCAAATTTTTCTTGCAATAACTTTGGTAAATATGGACCGATTTTAATAATGTTTTCACTGTTACACTGTTACCAACGTTATTGCAAGAAAAATTTGGCGCAGTTTTTTTGCCCCACCCTGTATAGTCATCATTAGTCTGTACGATGGCGAAGCAGCGGCGTACGTACGTAAGACTGCGTAATGAAAAAGCCGAGAAATGGCGCCAGCTCAGAGGCACGGAACTTAAACAAGCAAGCGATCAGATCAAAGCAATTATTTAGAGACAAACAGCACATCGTAGTACGTTGTTTAACTATAGTGAGCATCGTGATGACGCCACGATGACGTCACGACGCCAGTCGCTGCAGTTATTGCTCAAAACTCCTCAAGTCGCACGCAGTCAACTGGAACACATGCAGAGTACGTTGGCGCCAGTCTGCGCTAGATTTTGAGTCTAATCAGGCAAAATTGTTGACCGAGAAATTCAAGTTAACGGACCGAAAACATCGGAGATGTCGCACGCACGACCGAGGACAGTGGACCGAAAGGGGACCTGCATCGGTATGGAATCGGCGGGTCACTCAGAACGCACCACGTTCACTGCTGGGAAGAGCTCGGCGGTACTCGCATGCCGCCACTGCGCCGGCGACTTGACATAACGCAATCAACGGCGCCGTCGGCTGACTGACGGACAGACAGCGACATGACATGAATGACGTCACATCCGGTCAGTCGTAATATAAACATCATTTGGCTTGGACGGTCGGTCGACGGCTCCGTCTAACTGGACATCGCTGGCTCGCGCAAAACGGTCAGCTCTGTAAATTCTGGTGGGAGGACGAACTAGACTTACTAAAGGACACATCAGTAGAATCAAACGAACTTTGGATTACTGCAGGCAAACCTCGGCATGGTCCTGTTTTTATTCCAACAGGCAGACCTGTCGATTGCGATATCGCAACATCTGATAATCAATTTGGATTCAAAGAAGACTTAGCTGCAGTATTGCTATTAAAACGGTTCGTAACATTGTTGATTGCATGATCAGTCAAGGTAGCACTGTAAATTTGTGTGTTATCGATTCGTCAAAGGCGTTCGACAAAGTGAACCATAATTCGCTTTTTTGAAATGTATGAGAAAAATGCGTACCCAAATAATAATAATAATAATAATAAGACGACTTATAAGGCGCCGTAAAATATCCTAAGATAAAAACAAGGGCGAAGAGAAAAACATGCAAAATGGATACAGTAATGTGAATGTCTAAGATGCTAAAAATGCTAAAATGCTAAAAACGTAATGTCACAGCAGACTATGACTGAAACGATATTTCAAACAAGTGTGTCTTGAGCAGCCGTTTAAAAGACTCCACGGATGAAGCAGTTCTGATGTTGACGGGTAACGTGTTCCATGCCGAAGGTCCAGCAACAGTGAAAGAACGTTCACCGAACCTGGACCGAGTTCGCGGAATGTCCAGCAGACAGCGAGATGACGACCTGAGACCAGCTCGACGAGCCACGTTGGACATCAAATGTACTACTAGTGCTAGAAATACTTGAATGCTGGCTTTTAGAATTACTCTTGTGTCAAATGGCGTAACGTTTGGTCAGACGTGTTTGGTGTTTAATTCGGTGTACGAAGGCTCAGCTCAGTCGCCTAACTCGCCTTTTTGTTTGTTACCGATGCTCACGATTTAGCACAACAAGGCTAATTTACATGTGGAGTGTATATTATTATTCTTTACGCTTTACGCCGACGATATTCTATTGATATCAGGTTCGGTTTGTCACCTTCAATACACACTCTGGTGTAAGCTTAGCAATCTAGACAAGGCCATTAACTACAGCAAATCGTGTGCCTCGATCCATCTCTTCGTGGTCAGGCACTAAAATTTCATGCGTCCAACAGCTCAGATATCTTGGTGTGTTTATAATACAGCCTCATATTTGCAAGTGCTCACTAGACAATGCCAAAAAGTCATTTTATCGTTCTGCGAAAATGAGCTTTGGGAAAATAGGGCGTTCTGCTTCTGAAGATGCCGTTATCATCAGCTATATCCACCAATGAATCTGCTTACTTACACTCCCTGCTGAAACATTATGTTCCGTCTCGTAGCTTGCGTTCGTCTGACTCTAATTTGCTGTCTGTACCTCGTGTAATCTTATTCTTCTTGTATACTCCATGGACTTAGACGAAGTAAAAGAAAGAAGTACTTCAGTTTATTTGGTCTTAGTTGGTAATAAAAGAAATAAGAATCAGAACGAGAGCACCATCACGGACCTCGGCGTATTCGTCGTCGTTCTTCAAGTGGACAGCGACGAAGCTGACGGCCTGCAGGGCGCGACGAAGTTCCGCGTCGCACAACGAAGACGACGAGCTGCACGATCTGCTTCCACCGTCGTCCACATCACCCGACCGTCTTCTTACTTCCGACCGTCCACTCCACGCAGCCACAGCGCCGACGCGTGATGCTGACGACGTCATTTCCGGTCTGCCGACGACCGGATATCCGGTTTGCTCTAGAGGTCGACGCGTGCTGTAGGGCTTGCGACCGGCGCGTAGTCGATGCATTGGCCGGCGAATGAGAAGAATGCGAGGTAGCCAGCAGAGGAAGAGCCGACGAACTGCGGCCGGCATGCGGTCTGTGTGAGGCGTGCGGAAGTTGCAGTGGATGACGAAGACCGTGCTGGTAATCGTCACCAACAACAAGACAGCAGCGAGTACGAAAGCAGAACCGGACAGCAGTCTTCTTGTTCTTCTCAGTCGGATTCCATCCACTTGCCGATGAAGACCGTGCTGGCAATCGTCAGGACGTTAGTGATGAACGTGAATAGAATGAACCTGGCAACGAGAGGAACCTTCAGCGAGGTCGGAGGCAGGATCTTCGACACGAGAACAAAACGCCTTTTCTGCCAGATTATCAGCCGACGTAAAACGACTTTGCTCGTGCACGTCAAAGGACGCCATGAACATGACTGACTATAGCCTGTCTTTAGCTCGAACGCGATTCATGGCAGCAATGTCTAACTGATCAGATGTCACTGTACGACAAAACAAACTTCAAATCACGCCAAGAACATAGACCGCAGACCGATCTTCGACACGAGCAACAAAAACACGATAAGCGCCAGCAGGATCGAAATTGACATCATGATCTTTTCTCTAGCATCAGCTGGGAGGTACAAGAAAAGGCGATAAAGGCCCTAGCTTGGAGGTACGCGGCCCGATAAAGGCCCTAGCTTGGAGGTACGTGGAATCTGGATGTAAGTCTAAGGGTCAACCGAGACAGAAAAGAGTGATTTCTTTCGGCTGACATCAGCTGGGAGGTAGAAGACGCAGACGTTGAGAATGGCGATGAGTACGCAGGGTGAGATGAGGTTGACGGTGTAGAAGAGAGCTTTGCGGCGCAGCTGGACGCTGAACGTCATCAGCGATCGACTGTTTTGATCGGCGTCAGTCTTCGACGCGCTGTAGTCGAACGTCACCGTTACCCGGGTGATCTTCGCCGGACATGAAATGATGTCCCAAGACCCGCTGGCCACATCACCTCACGTCCGTCCGCCGATAAGAGATCTGTTGACAGTTAGACACACACACGCATGCGATGCCCGTGCCAGCCTCCAGTTTAATTTTATGTCCCAAGATCCGTTGTTGACGTAGTCGCTCAAGTCAACCTGGTATCGCAAACAACAGGGAAATAACAGGAAGTTTAGCGAGACGAAAGTAAACAAATTCGGCGGCTGCATATACAAGTAACTACTCAGCCTTTCGTGAAACGACAAATACAGTTCTGTACAAAAGCGCCCTGTTGTCGCATTGCGCGATGTTTTTGGGTCTTCAGGAACGCCTTTACAGGTCAAGAAACACTAAACGAAAAACTAGCAATTAAAATACGCCGCGGTCGGCGCATTCCGTCCGAAATTAAGGGATTTTCTCCTAGGCTGAGAGAAGGTAAGTCCTAAGATTAGGACGCCCGGTCCGACGGTCAGCAGCTCACTGCCAGATGAACTCAGAGATCCGGCGCGTGATTTCGACAGCTTCAAACAGTTCTTTGAACCAATATTGTCCAGTTTTTACTAGTGCGCTAGCGCATTACAGGCTTTTAACGTTATGCGCTATGTATATTTACGTTTTACTTATTTTGCTTTACTTACTTAATTACTTTGCAAGTAACGCAACCTATATAGCCACAATACATCGACGTTACAGAGGGACGGACGGACAGACGGACATACAGACAACTTACGGTGGCAATACCGTCCTTTGCACTAAGTGCGTCCCGCGGCAAAAACCGAAGATCGAAATATCTTTAACGATTCGCTGCATTACTGCTAATCAGTAGAAATGCGTGTACGCAGTTGACCTGTCTGTAATCCTCGTACCACTCCAGAGTGACTTGACGCCCGTTGAACGTCCACGATCCGAACTTCATCTGACAATATTGCTCGTCGACGTCATCAGTCATGTTGCTGACGTCACCGAGTTCCGCGGAGAACGCAGCGAACGATGACGTAAGCGACCCGAGCAGCTGTATTGCTCGTCGAAGGGGAAGAACTCGACGTCCATCGTGCAGGAACTCTTGTAGATGGCTGGCGGAATCCACAGCACGTCGCCGGTGAGTGAGTGCGCACGAACTGATGACGTCATCGTGTCGTGAGGTCACGTGACAGGTACGTCGCCGGTGTAGAAGACGACGACGTTAGGCTTGTAGGTCACCTCGTATTTGCCGTCGGCGCTACACATGCACCGCGGCTTTATACATTTAGCATTCGTTAGAACCTTACTAAAACATCAGTTTCAGGAACATTTTCTCTAGTTTACGTTTTAAAAAAAATCGGACAAATGTTAGGTTTTATCTTGTTCTTGTTTATCTTATATTTATCTCTAGTAAGCCAGTGGTTTATCAGACATAAACGACTGGTCGTTTTTGTAAGTGCCACGAATTGGTCATTTTTTCGATTGAATGAGTGACTGATTGCGTCACTGGCATATACGCTGAAAATTCAAACCCTGTCACTGCAGTTATTTTTTTCACAACACGAATTGTAACCTACCAAGGCATGTGAGGATGTAAAGTTGCATTTATGTTCCTGCTACTGTCGTTTTTTGGCGAATATAAGGTTTGTGCATGATTTCTATAGTAAAATACGTGTTTTACTCTGAAATGCGCCAAAATGAGTCGCGTTTGTACACGCGGAGCTGACAGCGCTCCTCCAAGTCTCCGGACAGATTACCGGGGGACACGAGGGAAAGACACCAATGAGAAAAGAGGTTAAAACATAGGAAAGGTATAGAAAATAAGAGGGTAGAGAGAAAGGAGGGAGAAAGAAAAACAAACCCCGACTGTGATATTCTGCATTGCGTTCGAACTTGTATTTTCTGCAGAAAAAATATGAAAATACAGTTATATATACGTCTGCATGTTATTCACAATGTGAGGCGATAGTAGCCTATCCCCAGCCGGCCTTCACAGATCACTTTTCGAACTTTTTTTATCTTAATGCTCGACGATTTTTACATTTCTATTATCTGTTAATCGTCCGTCTAATTGATTGCAATAAACTAGTGCATGTCCATGACTGAAAGACTGCACAACGAAAAAACAGGAACACGACGATACCTCAGCGTTACAGAGAGACGGACAGACGAACAGACGGACAGACAACGTATACGGCAACAATACAGCGCTTTGCACAACATGCATCGCTCTCTGGAAACGTCGATATGTTCGTACGTTTGATATGAATAATAATAAAGTTCATTTACACATTGTTTAGTTTCCTACCCTCGGGAATTTAGTACTGAGGGTTTAAAAAAATAATAATAATAATAATAATAATAATCGAATTTGTATAGCGCAAGTA
>Ga0209052_1000368_pt1 | contig 13784 bp, 10 predicted proteins | sample WorMetHEROISLAND_2_FD_187409 | JGI IMG/M metagenome (GOLD analysis project Ga0209052, IMG submission 187409) | Marine gutless worms symbiont microbial communities from Max Planck institute for Marine Microbiology, Germany - Olavius sp. 4 HERON... | ecosystem: Host-associated > Annelida >...
CTGTTGCCTTCATCAGAATGACTGTCCACCGCCAGGTGTCGACACGGCGGACAGTAAGCAGTCATTGCCGAAACGTCAACAAATCTAATAAAAGGTTGTAATTTGATGAATTTATAATTTATTAATCACAGTATCAACCTATGAGCATATTCAAAGACAAAAGTATCCGCTACTGTATACACAGAGCGAGTGTATCGCTCGCGAGTGTACGTAAATACACTTAGCTGCTGTTCAACATAGACCAGCAGCAACAGTTTAACATCAGTGCTTTGATAGTTGATGGTGAATAGAATCACATTCGGCCAGTAAAAAAACTGCTGCAGCAATCTCACAAAAGTTCTCCCTGGAGGATCCAGCTAACTACTGAAAAGTGACCAGTTGAACGAAGTACTGTAGTAGTACTCTCAAATGTGCACTATACTAAAACCATAAAAAAAACTGTCTGCAACTGCTTCGTGACACAAATTTCATCAGTTTTCTGCAAACACATAAACCATATCGTCGACTTTGTAGCCCAAGAAGCATGTCTGATAGTGGTCAGATTCGATTCCAGCCAGTGGAAAACGCTGCCAACAACTCTCACTCACCATATTAAATGTATCAATTATTTGCATTATGATCCAAGATGTCCGTGTGATTGCATGCAAGTGTTCACTTTGTGAATTAGTTTGTTAAAAGTGCAAATTTGTGTCTGTAACAGAACTGTACATGGGCCCAAATTATTTAACCTGGCCTGATTCAGCAACTTGATGCCTAGAAGTGGGTAGCCTCTTGATTTTTGGCTCAGGCTGTTTTCAAGCTGAAATTCCAGGCCACACCGATTTTGCCAAGTTCACTCCAATGCATCTTTTGTTCCTTGTAAATGATGAAATAATCGTTTGCTCTTTAATGGTTAACGGATATTGACAAACCAAAGCAACATTTTCTGCCAAATTACTTGCCTACACAAATAGAATTCATACTGACTTGCATCAGGAGTACACATGAAGATCAAAAGTTAACATAAAGTAAAAAATAAAGTTTGCACGTGAAATTGTATTGCAGTTGACGAAGTCAAAATAAAACACAATGATGTAATTGCACTACAGCAGGGTATCAAATGCACAATAAGCGATGACATATAATGACATCTCCAGAAACTGAACTTGTTTTATTAAAAACCCACTTCATTTCAAAGAATTCAATAAAACTACTCGAGGCAAATGAAAAAAATTCTCTGGACTGTTAAACATCATCAGCCAAAGTATTGCTAAGACAGTCAGCAATTGTCACAAAAGAGTAAACAATCAATCGTTTCATCATATCACTCAGAGAACAACTCGACTAGTCCATTCATGAAGATCAGTTCAGTATAACATCATCTGTTAACGATCTCTCTGCTTCCAGTGACGCTGAGTTTAACCTAGCCTCGGACCCCGTTGACTGTGTGCTGAAACAGACAGTAAGTAAGTAAAGCAACGATTTATCTAGCACATCAACACTAGAACAGCTGCTAATGCGCTGTATACATTAGTACTCTGAGAGGAAGAATGAGTACATCAGTGTGATTTACGTTGACGATAACAAAAACTGCCAATAAAAAATAATAATAAATTTGTTTAAACGGAAAAAATGACGATAACGAAAAATAAATAACGAAAACAAAACAATAATGAAAAAATGATGAACAATAAACGAAAACAATTCACAACGACAGCACCACAGTTGTAACATGTAGCACGACATGGCAGTTAATCCCAATAGAAATGCACATGATGCTGTTTAGTCAGACCGTCAGAAAACATCTTCGATATTCTTTGTTTGCTTACATGTAACTACGCCAGTGCGATTTACGTTAACGATAACGAAAACTGACAATAATGAAAAAATAATGAATGACGTAATGATAACGAAAACGACAGCAAAAAATGATAATAACGATTCAAAAACAATAACAAAAAATAAACAGTAACGAAAATCACACTGCAGCACATGTGGTCACTTCACACACTATCACTATAGTTGTAACATTCACCTGACTGGAGCACAAACACAAAACCCTGAGCAAACACCATGTTAAACTATCTCATGCCTACTAATAATAGCAAAAATCAGGATAACGTTGATACTGTAATACGATAATCACACACAATTAACTGTACAGTTATCCCCTATGAAAATACACTCTCTACAGACCTGTTGCTCATTTGCTGCATTCTTCTTCTTCTTCTTCTTATTTTTCTTCTTTTTCTTTCCCTCGGACATCTGCACATCGGCCACTAGCCATGATGCACTTGTCAGTAGTTACACAGTCTCGGGAACATTCACATCAATTTCGGTCGTTCTGTGCTTTTTTGTCTTTCCAGTTAGTAGCTGGTACGAGACAGACAGACATAGTGATGGGCGGACGGGCAAGCCTCGTAATGTGGCCTATAGTAAAGACACATAACTACATAACAAGCCGGACAGATACAGACATACAGCCTAGTACAAGACTAATCACAAAGCTCACAAAAAACACGGACAGAGAGTGCATTTACAACCAACATATCTGCAACACATTACAACTACTGCTCAAGATAATGTGCTTTTCTGTCTTTAACGGACGTGCAAAAAATGCCGAGACTACCAATGAATGGTTGCAAAGGATCGGGAGATACCTGTCCATCGGCAGGTGTAAATGACGACAAAATTATGCCATCCAATGAGAATGGATGCGAACATTTATTTCTACAGAAAGGTGCTATAAAAATTAAGTAAAGTAAAACAGTAATGACTAGATAATGTGCAACTCACAGTCATCTGATATCACAGTGTGACTGTATATCACATGTGCACACAGAACAGTGAAAGTGGTATTCCCGAACCTTTTTATGTACATTTTCCGGGACTTTCCAGAAGCATTTTTGTCCATTTTCAATGTGTTTCTCGGACTGTTTAATCAAGTGAATATCAAACAAGTCAGATTTTCATATATATTGACTAAACCAATCAATGAAAGCATAAAATGCGGCATATAACATTGAATATTCAACACAGTTCATAATTATACGAAACGACAGATCGAAGTAGACAATGATAATGTATGCAAAGGCTGAAAACATGTACAAGGGTCTAAAAATTCATTTTGTCTATTTGCCATGACTTTCCAGGAGTTTCCAGGACCTAGGTCCGATTCCATGACTTTTCAGTCATCGAAAATTTGAGTTTCAAACTCCATCATCTTCAAGAATCTGCGTGCACCGGAGCACCCTCAGTTGCTGCACTTGCATCCAAGTAAATGTTTTTTAGGGAAGTTAAGGACAAATTTAGCTTTTTAAGGACTTTTAAGGGCAGTCAAATTTTTTAAGGAATTCAAGGACGAGTGGGAGGCCTGACCCTGTATCACTGAACATTGTCACCTGTGACGTGTCACTGGCGGCAGCTGCAGCAGCGGTTGATGGTGTAAGTTGTGTCGTTGTTGCTTGTTTCGTCGTCTGCTTCACTTTCACCTCACCAACATTCTTTGTCTCGGCTTTCCTGCCAGCTGCATCTCTGTCTGCTGGCTTTTTACTATCCACTGTCACCGCCTTCTTCTTCTGCTGCAGCTTAGCATTCACTTCCTCTGTGCAGATCATACCATACAACACCCGCTGTCTAACACAGAGAGGAATTAAAATCATCTAATGAGTAAAAAGGGAAGGAGTCAAGATTAGGCTAAACAAGACTTGGAGTTGACAATTGGTGATAAAACATTAATATGTTATGTATAATAAAAAAACACAATGTAACTACAATAAGAGGCTAAAAGTAGGAATCGGCAAGACTGTATATTTTTTGCGGCAAAAACTTTAAAAAGTTGCATCTCGATCGTGGCAATCAATGCAGAATTCACGGCCATCAACTGAGCTGAAAGCGATGCAAGTAAAATTAAGATTAAAAACTGTTACAATTACAGTGTACTATGAACGGCGATACGAATCAGCGAACGAAAACAGTAAAAAATCTTTCTGGGATGAATACCATTTGTTCAATTCCACTGTGAAATGCACCATGTCCTGGCTGTCATTCCGCCCCGATACTGAGTAACCCGATATGAGAGAGAAGTTTCATAATTTCTGTGTCAAAATATCGGTATTTCGTGGTATACGGAGCATGATTCGAAAATTCACGGCCTGTTCATAAAGTCATGAAATTTGTGACTGCTGTGAAAAATTTACATCCTTAGCCATCAGTCAGTGGGCTGTTCTACTAACCATCATCATCATCATCATCATCATCAGTACTAAGCTGTTCATCATCGCTATCTTCATCCAGTAATACGTTCTCCAGATCATCATCATCATCATCATCATCTTCTTCACTTGCCTCCTCGGCTTCATCATCCATGAACTGCACACATCAACATAAACTCAACTAGTAAAATATGTCAGCCCAGTGACGAGGCAACCATGCACCTGGTACTACACCAGAAATGCTTAAACTAATTTTGGCTTGTCAATACCTTTTTGTTTTCCAGTTAGGAGCCTGTACATGACAGACAGACAAACCTGGAAAAACTGGCAAGACTTGTAATGCAGCCTATTAACATGGCCAGGTAATAATTCTATGCCATAACCTATGCAGTTTAATTTAAGAAGTCCTGCCCTGTGCCCAGCATCTACAGTTGTAATTACTTACTGACATTGTTCAACCATGTAGATAAACTGGACAAAATGACAATTGACAATCAGGTTTGTTTCAGCACTGTGATGCCTGGAAGAAACAAGCAGAAGTATCTGTGCAATACAGTATGCTATCAAATAGCAAGACACAAAACAGTTTAAGCTCTTGATATCAACTGATAATCCCACATGCAAGTAACTGCAATATTAACCTTTTCATTTGGACATAAACTTATTCTGTTAACTCCACAATTGGTAATCACTGCATACCTCTGCATCAGTATCATCATCATCATCTTCCTCATCGATGTCTTCAATCGTCATTTTTGCCTTCTTTGAAGACCTCTTTGTCTCCTCAGCAGACGTCTGCCTCTTCTTGCTCTGAAGACCTGCATAACCATCAACCACATTCAACTTGTATTCACTAACTGACACTATACCACCTGTAAGAAATCCAGGCCAATACCAGTAATATAAGGTAATTTATATGACAAACAAAGTGTAAAAAAACACGCAATCATGCTTGGTGTGCTAGTAAAATGAGAAGCAGGAATGTGTGAGACTGCGTCTAAAGGTAGAGAGAGAATGTGTGCTGGTTTTAATACAGGCTGGTACAGCGTTCCAAGTCAATAGACTGGCATGTCCAAATGTGCATCTTCTACACGCAGACATTCTGATCCACAGAAACTGTCGCTGTCCATGTTCAGCAGAGCACAGATGTCTGTGCCTATCAACGATGGAATTAGGCTGGCAGAGATTCATATGTACTATTCACTTACTCATACTTAGATTCACACAATGGAAAACACAGACAATGTTACATGTTACAATGACCCACAGCTGATGCTGTGTACTATAATTAACATGAAATGACAGAACTAAAAGTTCAGTCTAATAATGTAGAAATAAAAACAAAAAAAATGCAGCGTCAAAAGTCTCAAAAGTTAAGTTCTAATAATAAAGTACACAACACTTTAGGGCTTGCCTCGATCACCATATGATCGCGATCAGATCGCCGGTAATACGCGGCGATCACTTCCGATCACGTACAAGCCTGATCGCGATCACTTCCACTGGTCAACTGCTCGGCTCAGGTCTCAGTCATCTGCTGTACAAACTAGGACTGACCCGGCATTTGGCAACTACTTGCACAGTGCTGCATGCCACACGCGGCGTGGAGGACAGCCGTCGCAGCATCACTGCATCAGCAGCCAGTTGTGCGTTGTGTGGGGGGGGGGAGGAGATCAAGAAGTGCCTGAATGGGCGCTGCAGTGGTTAGTTGCAGGGAACAGAACTTGCGTGTATCAACTGCAGGGCGGCCAGCGGGCCAGGCCATGCGAGTCGGCTGCAAATTGGTTGCTGCTGCACACCAGTGACATGCTGCCGCTGGTGTGCCTGAATTGGTCTGCAGCAGACGTTCGACTGTTAGTCACTAGGCGGCGCTAGTGACGTCATAAAAGCTGATCGCGATCAGTGATCGCGATCAGCTGTTATGACGTCACGATCATCGATCACTTTGCTAGGTGATCGAGGCAAGCCCTACAACACTTTATCAATTACATTAATGGATAGCATTAACGATTAGCAGTATTCGATTCACACTTCTCCTAGTGACAAAGTCAACTTCGTTCTGTTTTTTGCCATGCTGACAGAGACAAGTGCAAATGACTTGTGACTTATAATGAATTATGAACAGCAAAATTGTTGAACTTTAGTCAGATTTCTTAAGAGTTACTTTGATATGCAGCAGGAGACATGAACTTTATATTTCCGATGTGTGCTGCTCAAACGGTAACAGATACTGTCATCAATCTCAGAAATAAACAGCCAATAAATACATGCAAGTTAAATGGTCATACTGTACTGCAACTATGAAATATACACTTTAAGGCTGTAACAATAATCACCGTACAATTACAAGGTAAAAATATACTACAATTCTGTAATGAATCATACTTGGTATTGGTGAGTTTTCATCAGAATCATCATCTTCCTCTTCTACTTCTTCTGCTTCATCATCAGAATCTATCATACTATCACTTAGTCCGGGAAACTCATCTTGAGGCATTACGTAGCCGGACATATGAACAACTCCTTCATAACAATACATAACATGATCCCTGATTAGCACTAATAACTGCTGTATGCACTATGCCAAAATACACCTGTCACAGCTTTCAAACACCTCTAGTTCCTCCTATAAAATGGTGCACAATGCTGCACAAATTCCAAATAAAAATCTGACAATGGCACCCTAGAAGTCAAGAAATATTAAAATTGTCTATAAATGTAACACAAATTCCTATTAAAGTTGCAGCCATGAGTAGTCATTGGCAGCACCTGTGCTGCTATTATTTTAAAACAAACAGTTGATTTGATTTCATATCTAAATCTTTACAAAGAAAGTAACAGCAGAATGTGGCATGAACCTTTTCCTTTAATGTAGAATGTTAGTTCTTCTCCAGCAGCAAACTCGAGATCTAACGGCTGCTGGAAGTGTTTACCATGCTGAAGAGTACACAGGATGTAACTGTTACCATCACGCTCAATCATAAGTGACACTGGATGCTCATCTGCTCACACAATGTTCAGCTGTAACTAGCAAACATTTCAAACATAAACACCAATAACATTCGCATTTGCTATTAGCTGATGCAGAGCAGTGCTTGACAGAATCTTAAGGACTTCAACTGTAAACTCATCAAGAACAATATCATAAACTCACCAGTCACCATTGACCACTTATTTAAAGTCTAAATCTAATGCAGCTGTAAATGCAGCCATACAAACTAATACAATCTGCTAAAGTGGCTGCAAATACAGTCTCCTTAATATATGTTAAAGTCTGCACTGCTAAAAACATTTTCACATTTACACGTGACACAAAAATAGTATATCATGCAACAAATTACCATGACTCTGAAATGGATCGAGAGCTGCCATCGATACATGAACAGGCCGTTCCGTTGTCTGTGAATATTTCTTATTGCTGCCTTCCAGTGCCACTCCTAAAGACATTAAAAATGCACACCAAATGCTAAATACCCATACTAAATTGCAAACAGCTAGATAAATTCAACTAATGAACTACTACTACATGTAATCGGGCTCTGGTAAAAAGCGGATATGCAGATGTTGCATCAGGATTAGGGCTGGAGTCGTTTCGGTCGTACTAGAAAAGAAGAAGGGCTGGGGTTAGCGTTAGGGATAGGGTTAGGATTAGTAATAGGGTTAGGGGGGAGGGTTAAACTAGTAAACTATAGCTTAATTACAGCGTTACACATTGCGACATCCGCAGATCCGCTTTTCACCCGTGGCCCATGTAATCTGAAATTGCTGATAGCTGCCACAAGAAAGCTAATAAAACTGCACACAGAAACAAAATACCACCAATTGTTCTGCGTCAACTTTATGACTGCGTTAAGCTTAAAACAATTGTGTTGCAGTTGCCGAAGTTGCACGTGTTTCACGACGGAACGAACTCGCGCTAATACAACAGACTAATGCATTCCGATTACGTATTTCAATTCTAAAAAGTGACACATCATCATTCATGGCATACCCCAAAATATGCTTGTTAATTCAGAAATGACCACCATCTTTGACAATTTAAAATAAAGAACAACAACTAAAACTTATTCAAAAATCCAACAACGTCAAATTTCACAACTTCCGCTTAGCCTTTAAATAAAATATCTAAAAGGGGATTTTAACAAAAATTAATAACCCTGTGCCTATATGGAATTAGGCTGTGAGCCTGTGAATCATCTGTATACATGATAAATTTTAATAATGCACCGAATGCCATCGATTGTCCAGACCAGTAGTCATGCCATATGTTTTACTTTAAATTTAACCCTTGGGATCTTTATTACCACTGGTGTTAAAAAGAGAAATAATACTAACAAATCGATTTCTACAGAGGCGCTGCCGGCAGGTAATGTGTTTCAATTGTATGTTACAGTTATAATGTTACTGAAACGAGAAATGTTTTAGCCTGGATTTAAAAGTTGCTACAGAATTGTCTGTACTGACAAACCGTTCACGACAATTTAAAAGTTGCTGCCTAGTGATAAATTAGCTTTCAAAAATGGCACCGCGACTTGGCTAAGACTTGGCTAAGAGCACTACAGCAGTAGATCGAGAATGAACGCAGCTAGAATATGACAGCAATATAAATTTTATCATTCTACACACCAAATAATTAACACATACAAATGTTGTATGAATAATCTTTTTTAGTGACCTTGGTAATAAGTGTTTACAATTAACGTAACGCCTGCTGAAGAACGGAAGCAAACCGCCATGAAAGACTTCGCTGCTCGAAACAGTTGCTGCATCATGTTAGTTTCATTTATGTTTTGGTCATCAACGCTATTAACATGCACCAATCAGAAAAATTAAAAAAAAAATTCAACAAGTGATGAGTGATGAAACAAGGATGTTACATCAAAATGTGTTCGCTCAGTCAACTGCGTGTCTATATTTTGCTACAACATATGGTTTGAAATTTGTTGAATCTGAGGTCAAGGTCAATGTAACGTTGCTATATAACTTTTGCTAGCCACTTTTCATACCCCACATCTATTCCATAATGGAGACTTTTTCTTGGAATAAATCGCCGACGTTAGGGCCTCTAACTACAGGCTAATTATCTGGTTTAGGCTTACGCCAGCAACTCAAGCTTAGCTATAGTGTGCAACGTGCATCACAACGACTGTAGCATGGGAGCATGCTGGATATTTTACACCCAGCTTGTGACCTGGAGGGGAGCGTGGGGGGGCAGGTGCAGGACCTATTCCCGACGCAGCACACCCCATCGCCCACCGAGGCGCCTGGCCACATACGAAGTCAACAAACAGCATCCAAAACGTAAACGACAGTCCAGTGCGTTCCTACCTACTGCAGAATTATAATGACTCGTAAAAATACTAAACTGAGCAAAGAACAAATGGGATTCAGAATCACGCTACATACAACAAAGAAAATAAAACTACGGTACATGGAAATATCATTTCCGAGAAAATTTACACATCCTACAGCCCAATGAGAAGCTCGAGATGCACCCAAAATCCCCTGATTGGCTAAAGATGGACCGACCAGTAACTTCGTGCAGTAAGATTCATTATATTTGGATGTAGTGGTTAATTCATCGGTTTCAATTAACAAAGTTCCTCTACACGAGACCTTGTGGATAGCTAAACCATCTCGGTATATAACCAACCACCCAGGTCAACTCAGCCTTCCATCGCAATGGGGTAGGTAAATCACATACCAGCCTACCTGGCTGGGGTTAAGGTAGGGCGCGTTCATCTGTATCACAGTGATCTCATGACAGGTGACGATCCGTAGCACTGAGATGAGTTCCCAGCTTTAACCCTTTTTAACCTTCATGACTAAAAGAGTCAATATGCTGAATTAAATATGCGGAGAACGATCAGACTGCAGGGTTCACAGTCACTCAAGCACATGAAAGACATGTTGAATAAATCACTCAATGCAGCAGTATCTCAAGAGTGTTTCAGAAACAGTTGCAGTTGTTGCAGCACTTCACAATCAACAGTTTGCATTAACGAGTTGAAAACAGCGTCACCGAGTGTAGACCGCAACTGATTCAGTTGAGACATTACGAACACGTCCAGAGCAACAGTGTGGACGGGATCACGTGCAGACAACTACAACAACACACGACACTACTACAACACAGGATACTACAACACAGAATACTACTACGGTTGCGACATCACAAGGTCGTCAAGAGCAATGATGCGGACAAGATCTCTTGCAGACAACTAACTACACTACTACAGTTGAAAGACCTAAGAATACTACTACAGCAAGAAGTACTACTACAGCTTGTTGTTGCTGTTGTCATGACGAGCCCGTCAGGCAGTGCATACATGGGGGAGGCAGATGCCCCAAAAATGAGTAATTCCACCAGATTGTCACTGTCCTGGAACACATATGAGATGTTGATGGTGTCACCAAACTACCGTTAACGTTTTGCTGCCCATTTTGGACAAAAGCGAAGTAACTGTTCAGCTGTCTCCTCCCCATTTCCACTGTGAACACAGAGTCAGACTGAAGACGTAGTCTGTTCATTGAAAGCTGCAACACAGAATATTATCACAACTGTACGAAACACAAAAGGTTTAAAGGTGAAAAAGCAGTGCAAAAAACAGGCTAAAAATATAATCAGTGCACATGAAAAGGCCGAAATCTTGAGTAGCTACCTGAAACCGTCGTCTGTCGTGTTCCGTTTCAAGCTGTTCACTGTTTGGCTCACTGCCAGTAATCACGAGTCCACTGCATCACAAATACATCATCACAATACACTATACATCATCCACTCATACTCCGTATCAATGTAACAAGCAAATATAATTATACAACTGGCCCAGTGCCTAGAGAATATGCAGCCATCCGACTAGCTATACACTGCATTGCAGAACTCTTACCTTGACCCTAAACCTTACGTTTGACCTTTTGAGGTGAAACTGGTACAGTGCTTACTTCCGCCCTGTTGAACGTCCAGAGCAATTTTAGATTTTCTGCACTTTTTTCTTTTCGAGTAGGGAGCCCACAGTAACACACAGCGCATTAGAGGTCAAATTTCAACGTTATGCACTCTATAAATCTAGTTTTTACTTACTTACTTACTTAAGGGCAAAACCCATAACGTGGCCTATTGGGACAGCTGCATAATAAGCTGAACGGCCAAATGGCCAACATGATAAGTCAGCAGCGTGCAATTTTAAGACTATAACCATCTGTTGAAATGAGGAGACATCAACGAAACCTTACTCGATCTGAACGTTGACGTCATTCGATTCTGAACGACAGACGTCATGCAGTGTTTCGACACATACACAGATGATACCAGCAAACCTCTCCAACACACACCTACCACACACACCCAGACAGAATACTACTACTACTACTACTACTCACAGCCAATCATTTATGCAGCTAACCATTTCACAACAAGCAGAGTTTAAAATTCTTGCTTAGAAAGACGTGAATGAGTGCAAAATTAACGCTGCAGCAAATGTGTTAATTCTGTTTTGCCTCGGTGTCAGAATAACATTTACAAGATTTCACTTCTTAACAGATATTTGTGTAGTATAGTTTTTTTAGTACTTGTTTGGTATTTCTGTGTTTCTCTGGTGTTTTATTTCTGATTTGTTTTATCCAGTGTTAATGTTGCATCTTAATAAACCAGTCAGTCAGTCAGTCAGTCAGTTTGCGACTTTCTCATCATACAAGAAACGTTCCCAGCCTATCAAAAGTAATTCAGCGTTGCGCCAGAAATCAAACAGCATTTCATAAGCAACGACGACACAGCAAAATAACTCGTACAGATTCACCTGTTTGACGTCAGCATTGATGCTAGAGCAAGCACGGACAGTTTCTTGCCAATGGCATGAACTACGCTTTCCATTGCGTCCAACCAACGATCAACCAGCATCAGAATCAGCTCCGAGCTGCTCTGTAACATCACAGAACGTGTTTCATTCACCCGGAGCTGTGCCGACCAATGGCTTTTCAATTCTAGTTCAACCTCAGCTCAGTTTTTTTTCCAAAAACTAATCTGGATGAGTACTGAACTGAATTAGGACTGCATACAGTGTACAACAAAAATCTACAATGCATGCTTTGTTTGCACTATAGATCCAGGATCGTTCGGATCTACATAGGTTTATTCGATTTATTCGAGCAAGCAATCAGAACATTCAGTGTACAGGCGAGATCCGTTCTCGACGGTGTCCAGAGCTCAACTGATCGAAAGGCGCTGAGCAGCCAGTCTTACGGCCCAGCTACAGTGACGTCAAGTAGCCGCGCCACGCTAGACACAGCTGAGCGTCGCATAGCTACGGAGCACCTGAATTGAACCATGAATAAATAGATGTAAAATTAACTTCTCAACTTTTAGGACTACAGACTTATTTATCTCAATAAGAAATCACTCAGGAGTTCAAACATCTGCCAAAAACTGTTCTCCACGGCAATTTCAAACTGGTAAATTGTATTTTAAAACGATGCTGACGCTGACCACAAAGTTGACTGATTGATTGATTGGCTAAATGCATTTACCGTGCATCCGTGCTGTAACGCCATTGTGTCTATAAAAGACCAGAAGAACGACGAAGCACTGAATACAAGTCTGGAGAACAGCGCCAGGTATGCGGCCATCAACGTTGGACTACTCTGCATACAAACCACTCAGTGTCAGTTCACACATAACAGTATGATACACGCTCCCCACATGATAATATTTATTGTGGTGCATGCATTGTACAAATTAAATTATAAATAAATGAATAAATGTAAAAAAATTAATTCCTCAACTTTCTCAACCCAATGTTAGTTCACGTATATCAGTGCCATACACGCTCCAAACAATATAATATATACAATATATATAATAATGACAAAGAAGACAATTTCTAATGTGCTGTAACATGGCAAATCATTACAAGGGCACGATGTTGTCTGGGCTATATGAATAGTCAGCGGAACAAAAAATGTCTTTAAAGCAGTTTTAAAGGAGTTGACCAAGTCACTCGCACGAATGACTGCCGAAAGGTGATTCCAGGCTTTGGGTCTTGCTACGGCGAATGACCGGGCACCAAAGTACGAGACAGTTGGGCTGACGACGATATCGCCACGAGTGGCAGACCGCTGTCTGTCTGCCGCCAATCGATGCCACTGGTTGACACAGATCAGCGAGGTACAACAGTGCAAGTCCAATATATTACACGTCAAACAGAATGTCAATAACCTGCCAAACAGAGTACTTTCTCGTTACCATTCTCTTATGCAAGAGCTGATATCAAACGCATTATTCAACACTAATGCAGATTAAATTAATTCAGTACTACGTTTTGTATTACGCACGTTTGCTATATTACTGTTTGCTGTATGTACCTTTTGTATGATTACAATAATAATATGAATAATAATAATCTCGTCCTGTGGTTTGAAGCTCGACGATGAAGCGGTGAGGATAGCAGTCGGATTGCGTCTGGGACTTAATCTTTGTGTTCCGCACGTGTGTCGTTGTGGTGATCAGGTTGATGCCTGTGGTCTTCATGGCTTTGTGTGTAAGCATGCCCCGGGCAGAACCCAACGACATCACGCCTTGAATGACGTTGTCGCGAG